>Ga0163151_10002372_pt1 | contig 29340 bp, 18 predicted proteins | sample OliLakLV19MP5IB2_FD_145596 | JGI IMG/M metagenome (GOLD analysis project Ga0163151, IMG submission 145596) | Freshwater microbial mat bacterial communities from Lake Vanda, McMurdo Dry Valleys, Antarctica - Oligotrophic Lake LV.19.MP5.IB-2 | ecosystem: Environmental > Aquatic > Freshwater >...
AATTCGATTTTAATAATCGTAAAGCAAGAGGTAGTTCAGCAAATCTTACCGGAAGAATTCAGATTATGCGAATTTATCTTTTTGGAAAATTAGGCGCAACCAATGCCTTGGAAGTTTTTTATGATGTTGTGAAAGATGGTTTATTGGAATTATACGAAGGAGGAATTGAAGGAACTGTTGAGGATGGTAATTTAGGGATTAATGATTTCCTTCTAGCTCGTAACGGAACATTTTATTCATCTGACGGACTCAAAAGCAGAAACTATACCACTATAGATGGCAGCGGAGATGATATGGAAGATGTAGCAAATGCATTGGTGAATATTGTAAGTAATGGAATTTATTAAGTTGAAGAAGAATGATTGATAAAGCGCTTAGGTTTCTTACTACGGAGTTGAATACTTATTTGGATCTTCAGAATGGAGTTGCTGCGGGTGGGGATCCAATCATTCTGCTTACTAATGTATCTGATAACGTATCAGGTGGAGTGGCAATTCCATTGAACAAACTTGGTGTTTCGCTTATTAATATTGAAGAGGAAAAAGTGTTTAAAGAACAGCAAACAAATTTTAAAAATGCTGATGGAGAGTTCGAGCAATACAATCCGGAAATAAAATTGAATCTGTATATGCTAGTGTGCGCAAACTTTGAAAATGAGAATGATGATAAATACGAGCAAGGGCTTAAACAGTTATCACGCGTTATCTCTTTCTTTCAAGGAAAAAATGTTTTCACACCCGACAATTCTCCAGCGTTGGATACGGTATTGAAAAAACTAATTGTGGAATTGTATTCTTATTCTTTCGAACAGCAATATAATTTTTGGACAGTTTTAGGAGTAAAATATATGCCTTCAGTATTGTATAAAGTACGATTGGTAGCGTTCCAAGAAAAACGACTGCTTAATCAAAATAGTCCAATTACAGCTTTTGAGTTACAATTATCAAATAAGTAAAAATGTCAGGAGTAGCATATAAAAAATTATTTAATACAATCGTTGCACACGATTTCTATGAGGGCTACATCAGTAAGGGAGACCTGGCTTTTGTTCCTACAATAGAAACAAACCGTGCAATGAAAAATAATAATATGCTGTTCCGAAATGATGAATCGGGGTTTAGAGTTTTGTATAGGGATCTTTCAGGAAGTCCGTTTGTTAACTTCAGCAATATTCGTTTAGTTTTTTCAATTAACCTGTTGAACTTAACAGAGTTTTTAAACTTTACAAATCTGAATGACGGTGTAAATCTTTTTGAGGCTGGAAAGATTTTATATTTTACAAATGTTGGTACAGAAACCGTTAATGATTTAACGTATGATTTGCTTGACTATTTGCGTCCTGCGGTATTCACTTATGCTTTTCCTACTGCAGCAGGAAGTGTTGGACATATTAAGATAACAAGAGGTGTGATTGATGTTACACCAACTTATCCAAACCCAAATACAATTCCAGCAGATGCTAATAATAATTTTTTCTATCCTATTGATTTTACTGGCATGGAAAAAGGCGTGTATGAATTTGAAACATGGGGAAGTGGAGCTCATACAACTAAAACGGTTTACATAGATAATGACTTAGCTGGAAAAAATGTATTTGGTATAGTAGATATTAAAGTGTTGAACGCGTCTGACTTGAGCTTCCCTCCAGTTCCTGCGGCACCACCACCTTATCCAGAAATTTTAGATAAAAGAGTTTATGTAGCACGATTTGTTAGAAGAGAAACATTTTGGAAGTACATCGTTGTTTTAAAATCAGGGAAAACAGCTATTGGCGATACTATTAATTTGGTAGATGGTTTATCTCAACCTCCTTATCCATCTATTACTTTTACTAGAGCCGCTGATACTATAGTAAATAATTTAGCTGCAGCAACATTTACTTCTGGGTCGCCAGCAATACCATTTTTTGCTGTGCCTAAAAAAGGTTTAAAGATTGAAAAAATTGTTGCTACACCAACACCTCATATCGAAACCGTTGTGACAAATATTGAAACCCCTTCACTTGGTGTAGTAAGTGGTAAAGGAACAAACACAGAACCAACAGAGATTTTCGTATTTATATAAATAATTATAAAATTGATATACATGGATATTTTATTTCTTTCAGGATAAAACAGATAATACTAAACTGCAATTAAAATAATATAAATAATTTAAAAATAAATAATATGGCTATTACAACATTAACACCTGGAGTATATATTGATGAAGTATCTACACTCCCTTCTTCTGTTGCACCTGTGGCAACAGGTATTCCCGCTTTTTTAGGATATACTGAAAAGGCAGTTTTACTAGATGGAACATCTGCGTTAGGTTTACCTACACGTATTGAGTCTTTACTAGAATACGAACAAATTTTTGGTGGGCCAAGAAAAGAAGTTTTTAATCTTGCTATAGCAGATGCAGGAAGCCCTATTAAAAGAACAATCACTGTGTCATTTGATGGTGCATCTGCTTCACCTTCTCCGTATAAATTGTATTATAGTCTGCAATTATATTTTGCAAATGGTGGTGGACCATGTTATATTTTATCAATTGGTAATTATGTATCAGGTACTATTGCTTTAGCAGATTTTACAAGCCCTACTTTAGGTCTTGATCAATTACAAAAAGCAGATGAACCAACTTTAATCCTTTTCCCCGATGCGGTTGGTTTACCACTAACAGGCGGAGCTCCAGTTTCATATGGGGCGTTAGTTCAAGCTGCATTGAGTCAGTGTAATCTTTTGCAAGATAGATTCACTATTTCAGATGTTCCAGAAGACAGCATTTTATCTGCGAACATTACAGAATTTAGGACTGCAATTGGCCAAAATAATTTGAAATATGGAGCATCGTATATGCCATTTTTAAATACTGTATTGAATTATGGAGTTAACTTAACTTCAACGGTTATTGATTCTTATACAGGTACTGATCCTAATATTACAATAGGTGTTTCATTAGCTACTTTACAAACTACTTATCCAAGTTTGTATAGTTCAATTTTTGTTGAGATCAACAAATTTTTTGTAACGCTTCCGCCTTCAGGCGCAATAGCTGGCATTTATGCAAAAGTAGATAGAGAAAGAGGTGTGTGGAAAGCTCCTGCTAATGTCGGAGTGAATGGAATTGTTGGACCAACAATTAATATCACATCAGCACAGCAAGAAAACTTAAACGTAGATGCAACAACAGGTAAATCAATCAATGCGATTCGTTCATTTACTGGAAAAGGGACTTTGGTTTGGGGTTCAAGAACTTTCGCGGGAAATGATAACGAATGGAGATATGTTCCTGTTCGCAGATTATTCATATTCGTTGAAGAGTCTGTTAAAAAAGCAACGGAGTTTGTAGTCTTTGAACCAAATACGGCAAACACATGGCAACGTAGTCAAGGAATGATAGAAGCTTTCCTTACTGGAATATGGAGAGATGGTGCATTGGCTGGAGCAACTACAAAAGATGCATATTTTGTAAATGTGGGTTTAGGCACTACAATGACGCCTCAAGATATCCTTGAAGGAAGAATGATTATAGAAATTGGTATGGCAGCTGTTAGACCAGCAGAATTTATTATTCTCCGATTCGAACATAAACTTCAGGAATAATAAATTTAGACAGTAGAAATTAAATCATAAACTCAATTTAAAAACAATACATATGGCAACAACAACTTATCCAATTCCGGTTTTTCATTTTCAAGTAGAATGGGGCGGAACTCGAATCGGTTTTACAGAAGTATCGGGACTTGATCAAGAACTTCAAGCAATTGAATACCGTGAAGGTAGTTCAAAAAATTACCAAGTGACAAAAATGCCGGGAATTCCGAAATTTGGAAATATAACTTTGAAAAGAGGTGTAATGAAAGGCGATAATGGTTTTGCTCAATGGTTGACCACTGTGCAATTAAATCAGATAGAAAGACGCGATCTTACTATTAGTCTTTTGAATGAGACCCATGAACCTGTTATGGTTTGGAAAATAAGCAGCGCTTGGCCCTCTAAAGTTCAAGGGCCTGGATTAAAGTCAACAGGAAATGAAGTAGCAATTGAAAGTATTGAATTGACTCATGAACTATTAACTGTTGAAGTCTTAGCTTAATTTATGGCAACTTATTATCCACCGGTAGGATTTCACTTCAGGGTTGACTTTGCTGATTTTCCTTCTGAAAGCGCTGATATACGCTTTCAGAGTATTTCTGGAATTAATGCATCTGTGCCTAATTCCGAAACATATCAAGAAGGAGGAGAAAATCGATTTACTCATCGGCTTCCGCAACGTGCAAGTTTTGAAAACCTTGTATTAAAACGTGGGATGCTAATTGGTTCACAATTGATTGGATGGTTTAAGGACGCTTTGGAAGATTTCAAATTTAAACCGAAGAATATAACGGTTACACTCTTAAACGCTTCTCATGTTCCATTAGAACAGTGGATATTTCACAAGGCTTGGCCTACAAAGTGGAATATTGATGGCTTTGATGCGGAGAAGGGTGCAATTGTTATTGAAACGGTTGAATTTTCTTATCAGTATTTTGAAAGAAAAGAAGTTAAAAAAGTGCCTGAATTATAAGTTATGCCAATAGAAATAAAAGAAATACTCATTCGTGCTTTTGTTGGAGGTGAAAGAGAAAGCAAAAGTATCCAGGAAAAGCCTCGAGAAAAAAAAGCTATCAATTTGACCACTACTGTCAAGATAGTTACAGATATGATGAAGCAAAAAAACGAACGTTAATATGGCAATTGCAAGCGGTCAGTTAGGGAAAATGAGAATGATTTTTTACTACGATGCAGATCTTCCTGGCATTGGAGTATCGTATACGCCTATGTATAATCCTACAAGCTTTTCTGTAAGTCATGCAATTACTTATGACGAGGCACAAAAGGATACAGTAGGTGACATGCCTAAAAAATTTAAGAATGCCACACCGAGATCTTTATCGATGGAACTTTTTTTTGATGGTACAGGCGCTTCTCCAAGTTCAACAGATGCTTTGAGTAATGCAGTTAATGTAAATACAGTGGATATAAGAATTCAAACATTCCTAAAACTTGCTTATCAGATAAACGGTGCTAGCCACAAATCAAGTTATGTAATGATTATTTGGGGAACATTTATAATGACAGGTGTTTTGAAATCCGCGAATGTTACTTATACTATGTTTGATACTAATGGTCGTCCACTCAGAGCAAAAGTGAATGTCGTTGTCGAGGAAAGTGTTTCCAACTCACTTATAGGGAAAATTTTAAAATTATCATCTCCAGACCTTTCGAAAGCACACATAGTGAAAGCAGGAGATGAATTAGCACTGCTATGTTTTAAAGAGTATGGCGATGCTTCACTTTATACTCAGGTTGCCAAAGTTAATGGTCTTAAAAATTACAGAAAATTAAAACCAGGAATGGAATTGTTATTTCCACCAATAAATAACTTAGTGTAATATGGGATTTCTTAGCACACTTATTCCTAAGCAAAAAGATGTTGATTTGTCAACATTTCGCGTGTTTGTTAATGGTAAGGCATTAGAGGACAAGTACAGCGTGTCAGCAATTGTTGTAAATAAAAGTGTAAACAAAATTCCATTTGCGCAGCTAGTTATTATAGATGGTGAAGTTGCTAAACAAGATTTTCCTGTAAGTAGTTCAGAAAAATTTATTCCAGGCGCGAAAGTTAAAGTGATGTTGGGATATGGCTCAAAAGAAAAAAAAGTGTTTGAAGGAATAATCATTAAACATGGCATTCAAATGGGGCAAGGAAAACCTTCGCTTCTTACTGTTGAGTTACGTGATGAAGCAGTAAAGCTTACTGTTGGTAGAAAGAATAAATTTTTTGAGAAAAAAACTGATGATGCAATTATTTCTGATGTTTTGAAGTCGTTCAAAGGAAAAATTGAACCAACTACCAATGAGCATGAAGAAATGGTACAATATTTTTGCAGCGATTGGGATTTTGTTCTTTCAAGAGCTGAAGTAAATAGTCAATTGGTATTTGTAGAAAATGGAAAAGTAAATGTAAATAAACCTGTATTGTCAGCTACTCCAACGCTTACTGTTGAATATGGACAAAATGTTTATGAGTTTGAAGCGGAGATGGATGCGAGGGATGAATATAAAAGTGTGGAAGCAAGTTCTTGGGATGATGCGACAAGAAAAGTACTTAAAAAGAAAAGTAAAAAACCTGATCTTGGAAAAGAAGAAGGGAACCCAACTGGGGATGAACTTTCTGATGTAATTGGCTTGGATGATTTTGCATTGCAACATTCGGGTCAAGTAAAAGATACAGAATTAGAAAGTTGGGCAAGCGCTAAATTATTGCGAAGCCGTATGGCAAAAATTAAAGGTCGTGCACGAATTGACGGATTTAGTGAATTAAAGGTTGGAGATACAATTGGAATTACTCAGTTTTCAAAAAGATTTGATGGAGTAGCTTTTGTTTCAGGAATTACACATCAGTTTTCAGCAAATTCTGCTTTTTATACAGACATTGAATTTGGCTTGTCTCAAGAATGGTTTTCGCGAAAATATAATGATATCAATGAGCTGCCCGCGTCAGGTTTACTTCCTTCTGTTCAAGGCTTGCAAGTTGGGATTGTAAAAAAAATAACAGAAGATCCTCAAAATGATTATAGAGTATTTGTGAATTTACCAATGGTGAAAGAAGGCTCTGAAGGTGTTTGGGCGAGATTGGCAACAATGGATGCTGGAAAAGAACGAGGTAGTTTTTTCTTTCCTGAGGTTGGAGATGAAGTTATTTTAGGCTTTATGAATGATGATCCTCGTGAGCCTGTAATACTTGGAATGCTTTATAGTAAGAATGCTGATGGAAAGCCACCAGTAGAACCCACAAAGGATAATTTTATCAAAGGAATTTATACCAAGGAAAAATTAAAATTGGTGTTTGATGATGAAAAGAAAACGGTAACAATCGAAACACCGGGCGGGAATAAAATATTTATTGCAGATGATGATGATTCTGTAATTACCCTGACGGATTCGAATGATAATAAAATTGAAATGACAAAAGATGGAATTTCAATTACAAGTGGGAAGGATATTAAAATGAAAGCAACAGGAGATATTACTATTGAAGGAGTAAATATAACAGCAAGTGCAGACGGTCAGTTTAAAGCAGAAGGAAGTTCAGGTATTGAAGTTTCATCAAGTGCAAATGCAGTTTTAAAAGGGTCAGTAGTTCAAATAAATTAGTTATGGCATCAGCAGCAAGAGTAGGAGATACAACAAATCATGGTGGGACTGTTTTAGGTCCAGGTTCATCAACTGTTTTGATAGGAGGCAAACCCGCTGCTTTATTAGGTGATAACCATGTGTGTGCAATTCCTGCAAACACAGGGCATTTAACAAGTAGTCCTTTTACCATGGGAAGTGCAACTGTAATGATAGATAAAAAACCAGCATTAAGAGCAGGAGATGTTTGTGGTTGCGGAGCTTCGGCAGCAGTGGGTGAACCAACAGTATTAATTGGATAAGAAATAAATATGGCAGCAGATGAATTTATAAAATCACCAAAAGCCTTTTTAGGAAGAGGCTGGTCTTTTCCGCCAACTTTTGTTATTGGTGGGAAATCTGTTGATATGCTTGAAGCAGCAGAAGACATTAAAAGTAGCTTAAGTATTATTCTTTCTACAACTATTGGCGAACGAGTGATGCAACCTGAGTTTGGTTGCAATTTGGATAAACTTCTTTTTGAACCATTGGATACAAGTTTTGAAACATATATAACAGAGTTGATTAAAAATGCCATTTTATATTTTGAAGCAAGAATAAATTTAGATGATGTGGTATACAATGCAGACCAGCTTAATGGGAAAGTTGATATTACTATAAATTTTACAATTATTGGAACGAATACACGATCAAATATTGTATTCCCATTCTATTTAAACGAAGGTACTGACGTAACTCAATGATAAAAGATTGCAATACAAAAAATCCTCTTTTGAGGGATGGCACAAGCCAACAACAACGACTTCTAAAAGCGCTTTTGCCTTCGTACGTTTCGGTGGATGAACGTAGTATGCAAGACCTCATTACGTTTGCGAATAATTACGGGAAAGAAATTAAATATTATGATCAAAATAATACATGGACTGGAGATGATTGGCAAGCATTTTTTAAAGATCAGGTTATTGATGAAGCTGGACAAACAACTCAACCACACTACGCTTTATTCATTGCATTTCTAGAACTTTTCAAAATTGCTCAAGATGATTTGAATACTATTACTCAACGACATTTAGATTTTTATTATCGTGATGTATTGCGTTTGAAAGAAAAGGATGCTGTTCCAGATCAAGTATTCATCATCTTTAAATTGGCTCAACAAGTTGTATCTCACTTGATTGCTGAAGGGACGGAATTAAATGCTAAGAAAGATGCTACTGGTGTTGATCTTATTTATGATACATCAAAAGATATTGTTGTTAATACGGCTCAAGTAACAGAACTAAAAGCACTTTATTATAACAAACAGTTTGATAAACGACTTTATTCATCTCCACTTGCAAACTCTGCAGATGGATTAGGAAAAGAAATTGAAGGAGATGAAAAAAAATGGGAAACATTTGGTGAACTTGTTGATTCTGCATTGCCATTTAATTCTCCATTAATTAACAGACAACAAGCTGAAGTAGGATTTGCGTTTGCAAGCCCTGTTCTTCAAATGGGCGAAGGCAATAGAATAGTCACTACTGTTTTAAATTTTGCTAGCAATCCTAATGTAACAACTGCGGAATTGCAAAATGCATTTACAATTTTATTTAGTGGAGAAAAAGATTGGATAGTTCCATCCATTGCAAATCAAACGTATATTGGTGCATTAGGAACAAATAGTATTGTTATTGTACGAACGATTACTCCTGATCAACCGGCTGTTGTTAATTACAATAAAGTAATATTAAAAAGCCCATTTGCAACTTCGTGGCCAGTTCTTAAAATAGCACTGAATATAAATGATGGTTCAACCCCATACATTTATGAAAAATTAAAATCTTTAGTTCTTGTCAGCACACAAATATCTGTAAAGGTAGAAGGTGTTAAAAATCTTATTTTACAAAATGACCAGTCTAAGCTTGACGCATCAAAACCTTTTCAACCTTTTGGAAACAGACCCGTATTAACTTCTAGCTTTTATATTGGAAGTAAGGAAATATTTAGTAAGGCGCTGACTTCGGTTGATGTGAATATTACTTGGAAAGGTCTTCCAGAAAATGACGGTGGTTTTGGAACTTACTATCATAATTATATTCCTGCTGTTGGAAGAACTGATAGTGCATTTAAAGCCGAAATATCAATCCTGAAAGGGAAAGAATGGGAAACAATTGTTCCTGCAACTTCAACGCTAGCAAAATTATTTAATACCGTTCCGGGTACTGCACAAAAAGTAGATAGTGTTAGAGATATTATTATACCTGGAGCCAATTTAGCTTCCTTTAACAGAGACGCTAATTTTAGTTTGGAAACATTAACGAAGTATGATAATAATACTTCGCGTGGATTTCTTAAGTTGGAATTAGCAAATATTGATTTCGGGCATCATGATTTTCAGAATTCATTTGCGACTCAAGCGCTAAAAGCAGCAAAAGTAACTGTTGCTGAGATTCCATTGTATCCTTTGCCAAATGAACCTTATACACCAGTAATTTCTGAAATAAATATTAATTATACTTCAACTGTTACTATTCAACTTGTTAATAATACAAGCACCAATAGCTTAAATGGATTTTCAAATCGTGTGGATCAATTTTTTCATATTGAACCATTTGGTGTAGCAGAAAATCATCCTTTTGTTACAAAGAATACACCTTTTGTTACATTGTTACCGGAATATAATGATGAAGGTTCACTTTATATTGGTTTGTCAGGTTTACATCCTTCCGAAACGCTTTCTATTTTATTTAAAGTGGCTGAAGGGAGTGCAAATCCTGATTTTGCCAAACAACCAGTGAAATGGAGTTACATGATTAATAACGAATGGAAAGCATTTCCGCAGTTGAAAATAATTTCAGATTCAACAAATGGTTTGCTCACTTCCGGCATTATCACTTTTGATATTTCGAAATTAGCAACTAGTAGCAATTCATTATTCAACAGTGCGCTTCATTGGTTAAAAGCTTCTGTCGAAAATTTTTCAGGAGCAATTTGCGACATGATAGATGTTAAAACACAAGCGGTTACTGCTGTGTTTCAGGATAATGGCAATGATCCAAATCATCTTTTGCAAAGTCTTCCAGCCAATACAATTTCCGAGCTGATTGATAGTGATGGAGCGATTGAAAAAGTGCTGCAACCGTATGCTTCATTTGGCGGAAAAATTAAGGAGCAAAGCAATGAATATTATACCCGCGTCAGCGAACGATTAAGACATAAAAATAGAGCTGTCAATATCTGGGATTATGAACATTTAATATTGGAGAAATTTGCTTCGATATATAAAGTTAAATGTTTAAATCATACAAAGTATATTTCTTCAACAGATATCAAAGAAATTGCACCGGGACATGTATCAGTAATTGCAATTGCAGATTTGAAAAATAAAAATGCAGTTAACCCTCTGAAACCAAAGACAAGTTTGATTTTGTTGACAGAAATTGAGGAATTTATAAAAACGATTAACCCTCCATGTGTTGATTTACATATTAAAAATCCACTGTACGAAGAAATTGTTGTAGAGTTTAATGTGCGCTTTTTGCCAGGATTTGATAATGGATTTTATGGACAAAAATTAGAAGAAGATATTAAAAAATTTCTAGCTCCTTGGGCTTATGATGTGACAGATATTTCATTTGGTGGTAAAATTCATAAATCGGTATTGATAAATTTTGTGGAGGAGCAGCCTTATGTTGATTTTGTTACTTGTTTTAAAATGGATCAAATCATTGGAACAAAAGTCAATAAAGATATTGAAGAAGCATTCACTACTACATCCGCATCTATCTTAACATCTGCATCTTCCCATATTGTGCATGTGCTTGAAACAGATGATTGTGAGTGTGATGATAATTTGGTGAAAGCACCCTTTGCTCCTGTTGATAAATCATGTGATTGCGATTGTGACTGCGAACATGGACTAGGTAATCCGGGCAAGCCTAGACCAAGACCATTTGGAGTAGGAGCTTTTGCTGTGGCAGAAACATTCATAGTTGGAAACGGAAAAGGTTTTACTGATACAGGAATAAATTTTATGGGAATTGAAGATGATTTTACAATACAATAAATACTAAAATAAATATGTCATGCCAATAGAACCAAGAAACATACTTAAGACTTATTTTGAAACTGGTGATGTACCAACACAGGATCAATTTGTAGATGTTTTAGAATCATACATTCATCTAGAAGATGATAATCTTACTATTTATCTCGAGCCAAGTACAACCGATAAGCGACTTGGAATAGGGATTACAACTCCCGAAGCACCTCTTGGAATTATGGCTACTGGGGCGGAAGAATCAGTAATTAGTTTTAATAAGGCAACTGAAGCGGAAGCTACTTGGGTTATTAATTTGAATTCTGAAAACGAAGGTTTTAGTATTGATCAAGTAGAACCATCTGGTTTTGTTAGTCGGTTCTTTATTCAAGAATCAGACGGGCATATTGGCATAGGAACAACTCAGCCCACACAAAAATTACATATTGAAGAATCTACAGGAGTTGGTGTAACAGGCATTCGTATTCTTAATACAGCTACAGTTGCTAATGAAGGATTTATTATAGGACATGAACATAGTCCTATTCTGGAAGAAAATGGTTCATTCTCAATTTATGAAAATACAGCTACAGATGCTACTAAGCGTTTTACAATTAGAGCAGAAAGTGGAAATGTTGGAATCAATGAATTAATTCCTGATACAAAATTACATGTATCAAGAGATCCGGCTTTGCCACAAACTGATATTGATCTTATTGCAGGAACAGGCATAGTTACAATTGGGCCTATGACTGCTAACCTTGTAGTTGACTACAGAGGGATACAAGCAAGAACAGGTGTGTATATTGGACCTGATATAGATTTATCCGCATCCGAATTAAATCTTCAGCGATTAGGTGGTGATATACTTATTCATGGAGATAACAGTATTGCACTTGCTTCAAAAGCAATTATAACAGAAGATGCAAGATTAGGATTAGGAATAATTACACCATCTGAAAAAATTGATATTGATGGTGCAATAAAAATTGGAAATGCAATTGGTTCCGGAAATGGAACCATTCGTTATACAGGAACAGATTTTGAAGGACGAAAAGCTGGTGTTTGGGTTTCATTAACAGGAGCTCCTGTTCCTCCACCACCTGTCGGACCTTGGACTCAAGGAGTAGGAAATTCTATTTATTATTTAGCAGGAACAGATTCGCGTGTTGCTATTGGAGCAAATTCAGCAGCAGCTTCGTTGGATATTAATGATGGGGAATCTGTGACGAATGGTAATACTGCCGCTATCATTTACAACCATGCGCAAACATCAGGAATAGCAGCTACAGATATTCGTGTTGGTTTAGAAATCATTAATAATGGTGTTTGGGATCCACACGATCAAGCAAAAAATATCGGACTTTATATTTCTGATGTAAGTGGTCAAAGTATCGACAACAGTAACATTGCTGCAGTAATGAATGGAAATGTTGTAATTGGTGGAATTGGTGGAACATCATTTTTAGGAGCAAATGCAAATAGAGTTTTAGCGATAAGAAATGGAGTAGCACCAGCTGGTTCTGGAACAGCAACCAGTGTTCAATTGTATTCACAAGATTTTGGAGGACAGCCTACGTTACATGTATTACGTGGAGATGAAGTTGTAAAATTATATAAAGAAACAGCTCTTACTGCTGCTGATAATACAGCTATTTCGGATGTTTACACGACTACTGAAGAGGCTGTTATAAATAATTTGCGTACTCGCTTGAATGAATTAGAGGCGCGACTACAAAACATTGGAATTTTAGGATAATAAAAATGATGACCATGAAAGAATTTAAACTTTTATTAAACCTTAATGAGGTGAATGCAATATTAAAAGCATTGGGAAATATGCCTTTTAATCAGGTGAATGAGATTGTAACTAAAATACATGCTCAAGCACAAGAGCAGTTAACAAATGAAGTGATTAGTGAGACGACTAACACAGAAGAAAAAAAACTTACGCATAAATAAGAATAGAAGATAATTATTTATAGATGGCTGAAAGCATTACAATATCGAGAACTCCACCCGATTTCAAAAGTATGAGATATGACTTTTTGAGGGAAGAAGGATTGAAGCATATTCAAAATCTTGCAGGAAAGATATGGACGGATTACAATTTGAGTGATCCAGGTATCAGTACTCTTGAAGTTCTTAGTTATGTTATTACAGATTTAGGATACAGAACAAATTATCCTATCAAAGATATCATTGCTCAAGATCCGAATGCTCCTCTAGTTGATATAAAAAATTTCTATACAGCAAGGCAGATACTCCCAATGTGTCCTGTCACATTCAATGATTATAGAAAATTATTGATTGATGTTGATGTGCATGATCCTTTGGATATTGGTGCCGAGTTTGTCGGTGTAAAAAATGGCTGGATAGACATATCTCCAATAAATGAAATTCCAGTTTATGTGCAGCAAGCACTGGATAAACTTGATTACAAACCTGAAATTTTTGGCGACCCTAAAGTTGACATCAAAGTTCTATACAATATTCTTCTTGAGTTAGGTAGCTGCGAAAAATTTGGTGATATGAATGAAAATACCTTGGAAGGTATTGTTACGCTTACTGCACCAACTACTCCTATTGATTTATCTGTATTCTCAGGTTTAAAAGTAAAGGTAAAAGTGGAATTTCCAAGATGGGATGATCCAGGTGTTGACTGGAATGATATTGCAAGTATTCGCTCCCACATTAAAAAATTAACACTTGTGTTTCCAAAATTACCACAAGGTTATAAGCTGGAAGCGTATGGATTATTTCCTGATAAAACTGTTTGGGTAAGCATTTCACAATTGCCTTTAGCACCAGCAATAAATACTTCATTCATTGAAATTGAAATAGGTGATTTAATTTATTCGGGTGCCGATTCATTGATTGAATTGTACCAAGAAAAAGTTAGAAAAATACTTCAGATTATTGCTGCTGTTCGAAAACGACTGATGGCAAACAGAAATTTGTGTGAGGATATTTTTAAAATTAATGCCTTAAAAATTGAAGAGATTGCTGTTTGTGCCGATGTTGAATTAGCTACTGACGCTGATGTTGAGGAAACATTAGCGAAAATATATTTTGAGATTGCAAACTTCCTTGCACCCACAGTCTATTTTTATACGATAGAAGAAATGTACGATAAAGGAAATCGTACGGAAGAAATATTTGAAGGTACTCCATTAAATCATGGGTTTATTGATGATGTTGAATTAAAAAAAGCAGAAAGAAGAAAAGTAATCCATGTGTCTGATCTAATTCAGATTATTATGGATGTGCCGGGAGTTATTGCTGTAAAGAGTATTCAAATTGCAAATATTCCTCAAGACAATGACGATAATATTCCTTCTGTAAGTGTTAAGTGGTGTCTTGATTTAGCGTTTGAATATAGTTATGTGCCTCGTTTAACTACCGAATTGTCAAAAATAATTTTCTTTAAAGACTCTCTTCCATACAAAGCAAATGAAGAAGAAGTAGATAAGCTCATTAAGAAAATGGAAGATGCAGCGCGACCTCAAAAATTGGAAAATCCTGCATTAGACCTTCCTGTTCCTGAAGGGGAATTTCAAAATATTGAGGAATATGTTAGTACACAAGATGAGTTTCCATTAGTATATGGCATAGGTCCGGAAGGATTGCCTGAATCATCTAGCACATTAAGAAAAGCACAAGCAAAGCAATTAAAAGGTTTTATGATGTTTTTTGATCAGCTGTTGGCAGATTATTTATCGCAATTAGCAAATGTAAAAGATCTTTTTTCTATGAACGAAGAAAGAGATGCTTATGGAGATTTTGTAATTGACCAAAGTTATTTCACTCAAAGTCTTGTTCCAAGTGTTACGGATGCTACTAGTTTGCTTATAAATCCTACTTTTTATCCTGAAAATGTTCAGGAAATAACAGAGGATTTAACCTTGTTTGAAGCAAGAAGAAATAAATTTTTAAACCACTTGATGGCAAGATTTTCGGAACAATTTACCGATTATGCTATGGTGGAATATAAGCTTACAGGTAAAAAAGCACCAAAAGAGCTGTTGATAGATAAGCTGGAAGTATTAAATGCATATCCCGAAATAAGTTCAGGAAGATTTAAAGCTTTTGATTATGAAAGTCCTTGTGAATTGTGGAGTGTTAATAATGTATCGGGACTAGAAAAGAGAGTAAATCTTTTATCTGGAGTTGCTCCAAGAACAGCTGCTGATTTATTTTACCATGATGGTTTTATTATTACAGGTTTGGAACCTGCTTTGGGTTTCGATATTGTTACTCCGCTTCCTATGTTTGTTTTAATGAATGTTGCTGTTTATGAAAAAGAAAGCGATTGGAAACTTGCAATTGAAAAAGTGATAATGAATGGAGTGAACAGGGAACGATATGTTATCTATGATGGATTTGGAAATATAATCGGTCCAGAGAATCCGGCAACACCTATTAACGGACCCTATACATTCGAATTGATTTGTTGTGAGAATAATGTTTTAGGAAAGAGTCCATCATCTTACCCTGTTTTTAATCCGATAACTCCTCTCAAAAATGTAGAAAAAGTAATTGGCAATGCGATAGCATATTTGTCAGAAGAATTTTACAATAATATTGAATCCAACAGAAATAATTTAAGTTGTGCGCTCCGAGATTATATCGATGTAACGGTACCTGTTATTGATATGGTTCCTAACCCGCCAACATTTTCATTTGATTTTATTTTGTATAATAATCCATTTGATTTTTCTCCATCCAATGTTCAATTAATGACTGGGCAATATACTGGATGTGGACAAGCAAAAGCTTCTGAAGAAATTATTACAATAGTATCCGCTGATACAATAAGAATTGCTGGAGATTTTACAGGAAAAATAAATCCTTTGGATAAAGTGTCAATTAAAAATTCTGATTCTAATGATGGAGATTACACTGTTGTTTCCGTGGCTCTTGTTTTGACGGGAACTGAATTGGTATTGTCGGGAACAACTCCAGTTCCAGCGTTTATAGCAAATCTTCCTTTAGGTTCTTTATTTTATAATACTCAAACGTTTGCTCAGCTTACAGCATTTGCAGATGAAAGTATCAATCCAACATTGTTTGATATTATGTTTAACGGAACGTTAGAAAGTCATTATACATACGATGCACTTACTTCAACGTACCGCTTTAATATTGGAGACCGTTGTGGCGATACACTTGCCACCAGTGTAGAAAATGATTTTAATGCCGCAATGGCCTCCATTACTGAAATTCATACTGGAACTCATGTTTTGGTTTCTGCCGATGATGAAATCCTTATTAGCGGTAATAGTATTTTGTCTAATAATGGAAATTATACTGTAGTTAACGCAGTTGCTGTTAATGAACGTGTAAAAGTAAATATTACAAACTCTTTGCTAGCGGCTGCTGGTGGTAATTTAATTTTTGATGGATCATTTGTGGTGAATACTGTCAATCGTTTTACAAGAACATTTATTGTTAGTGGTGATTTGAGTAGAATGTTATTTCCAGGTGAAACTATCACAATTATTAATTCTGATTTAAATGATGGAAATTATAAAATCAAAAATGTTATAGTGAATGGTTCCGATTCAGAAATTAATGTAGAAGAGAAAATTCATGATGATGCTGGCATATTAGGAGAGTTATATTATTCAAAAAAATATGATATAACAGATATTCAGCCAGTGATGGGTGGAACCGATATCTATTTTAAGCCAGGTGCAGAAGTGGTGGCCGTTAGAGAAATGATTGATTTTATTAATCTTAAATTTTTCGGACACGAAGGAATGCACATTCTTGAACATGTTTTACTTCGTCCAAAAGTATATGACGATTTTCCTGTGCCAATGGTAATGGGTGTTAACTCTTTAAAAACAGGTTTAGTTCCTCAAGGAAGTATAGAGATTACTAAAACATTTGCAATAGATTATGTTGACCCTATTTTGAATATGTTTTTTATTAATCAAGATATAACTGCGGATTTAACTGCAATGATGTTTATTACTGTTAAAGGCTCTTCTGCTGGCATAAATGATAAAACATACCAAGTTGCTTCTTTTGGAACAACTGGTCCCGATACAGGTATTAAAGTAGTGCAAAAAATACCTGATGATACTTTGTTTGCAGAGGGAAGTATTTATTTTGAAAAAGTATTGCCTATAAATGCTGCAAGTACTACCGATTTTACAGTTACAATTCCGGGAAGCATTGCTTCCGAAATTGACATTAATGGCTCAGCAAAAATAACAGCCTCACAAGATGGAGAAAATGATCATTCGTATAAAATATCATTCATTACTCCTGCTGTAGGAAATGTGGTTCTTACGTTCGAGCAAATTTTCACTCATTTTCAGGATGACCTTTTACCAATCAATTTAAAAGACGATTGTGTGAACTGCAGAATAGAAGACCCCTATTCATTTATTGCAAGTGTTGTATTGCCTTATTGGCAAGGTAGATTTATTAACCAGGATTTTAGAAAATTCTTTGAACGTTCATTACGCTTGGAATGTCCTGCCCACATTGCATTAAATATTTGTTGGGTTAGCTGTGAGCAAATGATGGAATTCGAATTAAAATACAAAACATGGTTGGTTGAAAATGTAAAAAAAGTAAAAGACCCAATAAAACTTTCAACTGCTTTAAATGCTTTAATCGACATACTTGTAAGATTAAGAACAGTATATCCAAGTGGCACTCTTCATGATTGTGAAGCAGAAGAGTCTTTGGCAAATTCAGTAATATTAAACAGAACAGCATTAGGAACAATTCAAATCTAAAAATAAAAACATGAGCGATCTTCTCAATTCATACCCAATATTCGAGAATAACCAAGTACTTACCAGTTCACAGTTGAACGAATTGGTAGCTTATCTCGATGAACAAAACAGACTAACACGTGCCAAGCTTATTGGAACAGGTATTGCCTGTGGTTTTGACCTGAGCTTTAAAGACTCTGTTATTCCCAATGAGTTAACCATTTTTAAAGGAATGGGTATTACTTCTGAAGGGTTTCTTATCACAGAAGGTGATTGTGTAGTTAGACGTTATAGACCCTATTTGCTACCTAAAGGAGTCAGATATGTTCCTTTCGAAGATCCAGAAACAACTGTGCAAGATGTGATACTTTGGGAATTACTTACTGATGATGCTCCTACATTACCTACTGATGTTATTGAATTTTTGAATGTGCCTGCAAATTTTGTGAACGATAAAGTGGTGTTATTGTTTTTAGAATGTGTGGATGTTGATTTGAAGTCCTGTTTAGGAAAAGCATGTGATGAAAATGGCATCGAAAGAACATTTAACCTTCGTAAATTATTAATTAATAAGGCCGACCTGAATAAAGTAATTGCACGAACATGTGCACAAACTTCTTTGTTTCAAGCAAAATATGATTTGCCGGAAATTATTATGAAGAGAGCTCTTTTTACGAACGATTTACCTACACCCAATACCACTAATTATTTTTCTTTTTCACAAACATATATAAATGCTTTAAAGTCGACAGCTAAACCTGCAACTGGTGTTACCATTTATGATCAAATGTTTCGTGCCTTGAAACAAACATACATCGATTTTTCTCCTATTTTATCTGCTCAATATGGTGGTGTAAATCCATTTGCAGCAATTCCATCAGCTGCTTGGACAAGCTATATGAATGGTGTTTCGGCAGGGCCGAAATATTTGGGAATGCAATATTTCTATGATTTTATTAAAGATTTAATTCTAGCTTACAACGAATTTCGTGATGTTGCATTTGAACTAATGTCGGAATGCTGTATGGATATGGATTGTTTTCCAAAACATTTAATGTTGGGGGAAGTAATTGCTCCAGGAGGTTGCAAACCTTCGCAATACAGACATTATTTTACAAAATCGCCAATATTTGATAATCAGACAGAAAAATTAGCGCGTGCAATTTCTTTGTTTCAACGTATGGTGTTAATGACTCGCAAATTTGATTTGGCAACAGTTAATAATCCAACGACAACTATTATTCGGCCAAATACTTTACCTGTTCCTATTTACATTACGCCAAGCAATGAAAAACGTGATCCGATAAGCAAACGTGCTATTCCTTACTATTATAGAATTCACGAAGTGGAAACAAATTTAGGGACACTGGAACAATCATGGGATTATAATTACAAATTAAAGTGTTTGTTTGGCAAAGGTATTGCTCCGCTTGCCTATGGTAATCAAGATGTTGTTCAATCAAACGATCAAGGTCCTGTAAAAACACCTTTGTTTTATGATATCGACCCGTTTAACTTTTTAAGAATAGAAGGGCATATTCGTACAAGTTATATTCCTGCTAAGCAACAAATCGAAAAAATTAAAAAAGATTTTGATCTGCCATTTAATGTAATTGCACTTCGTTTGAATGGAGATTCATTCGATAATATTGCTGAGAGATGTAACTTTGATGATTTACGGACAGAGTATGGAACAATTAGAGTTGAGCTTTTAAGTTTAATGAAGAACGTCTTTGATCGTTTTGGAACGCTATCTCAGGGAAGAATTAGTATAAAAAAATTCCCAGATTTCCTCACTTTATTAGCAAATGATAGTAATACCGATACAGCACAGGCATCCATTCATCAGCCTCAAATTGGTGTAACAAATCTGTTAGCTATTGACGCAACAACTGTTGGTCCGATTGCTGACGCAACAAGATCTGCGGCTGCTACTGCAGTTGCTGCTCTTCCTGTTTTTCCTGTTTTTGCGCCTCTAAGAACAATGGCACAAGTGAGAGCAAAGTTATCTGCTGATCTTTTAGAATTGTTGGAAACCATCAACATTTTGAATGGACAGCTGCCTTTCAATATCACCAATTTTCAATTTGGATATACGGGTGTAATTGCAAATTCAACCCCTGGATTTATTCAAAACTATTTTACTGCACTACAAGCAGCAATAGATGTAAAAGTTGGATTTAATCAAATGCTGGATATAATCATACGTGCAACAAAAGTTAAAAACACGGCTGATCTTTTTATGGATTTGTCAGCATATTGGACAGAGGTGGTTGGTTTGCTGGAACGATTTATCACCGACCCGAAATTCAAAAGTTTAACCTTTGTTAATTATTCATTACAATACAGAATAAATAAGTTAAAAGCTGGTGATATGACGGTGTTCTCCAACTTCATTAAAAAACATCCTGGAGTGGACCATAAAGCAGGAGTTCAACCTGGGGGAACATTTATTCTTGTATACCCTGGAAATGCTATTGCTGTTGATCCAATAAAGAGAAATTTTGTTGTGAATCAAACAAGAATTGTTAATGAGGTAAGAATAGACTCTGACCGCATTAGAGCAAAACCTGTTATGACAAGAGAAGATCAGATTGTACTTGCACAAAATGATGCCTTGGTTTTAAATTATGGTTTGGTGGCACAAGACATTGCTTTGCCAGCTGTTCCTATTCAAAAAATAGCTATAGAAGCAGATCAAGTAATTGCAGATTTTTCTTTGCCTTATTTATGCTGTTGCGATTGTGAGTGTGATGAAATTGCGCATCCAACTGAAGCTCAGCAGCTCGGTGTTCCAGCATTGGCTGTTCCTTTTTATGCAGAATATAGCTTAGGTGATTATGCATTTGCAAAAGATGTGGATGTAGCAGTTAGAGCTTCTGCTGCAAAAGAATTTATTATCGATATTATTCCAATGCTTCAATACGATAGATCGCATTATCAGGAATCTCAAGTGCGTTTGTACCTTGTAAATAAATTTGGGAATAAGTTACCAGCTACTATGCCATCTATGCAAACAGGTAATTATCCTAACGAGCCTAATACAGGACCAACTCGTGGAATTGCTGCAGTAACATCATCTAGTGCAGCACAATCTCAAGTATTTTCATACACATATTTTGAGCAATCTGGAGGAGTTCCAGCAGGAATAGATAGCTTCTATTACATGTTTGAAATTGTAAGTGACTCAGCCGATGGAGTTGCGCCAATTGTGCTCGAGCGTTCTACAACTCAAAAAGTAACTATTGTACTAGGAAATGGTTAGTAGTTGATTAATATATAGAATATAACGGGAAGCGAAAGTTTCCCGTTACTTGTTTACAAATTAGTAGCAAGCTAGAGTGACAAATAATAACAATCCAACAATCATAAAATAATAACATAGACAAAGTGAGTAAACTAAAAGTAACACATATAAAAGCACATTTAGATAGAAATTTCAAAGGGAAAATAGATTTAGTCGACATTAAAGACCGACCTAAAACAGAAATGGAAAAAAATTTCTATTCTCGAGCATTAGCTGCATACTCGTTGACAATAATAGCAGTTGCTTCCATTGACGATGCGGCTAACTCAGTTGTGGATGGCTTTGACGACAATGGTATTGATGCAATTTATTTTGACCCTTTATCAAAAAACCTTTGGCTTGTTCAATCCAAATTTATTGAAAGTGGCATTGGAGGGATTGACAATGGTGATGTTGAAAAATATACTAAAGGCGTTAAAAACCTTATTGATACTAAATTTTCTAGATTTAATGCAAAGGTTAAAAAAAGGCAACAAGAGATTTTAGATGCTTTACAAGACGCAACAGTGAAAATTCAAGTTCTTTTTGCTTATACAGGTAAAAAACTTTCGACACATAATGAAGCAAGCATAAATGACTTAATTGATGAACTGAATGATAACAGTGATTTAGTAAAGTTTAATGACTTTAATATTGATAAAGCCCATAAAGGGTTGGTGGTAGGGCTAAATTCTGAACCAATAAATGAGAATGTAATTATTTCAAATTGGGGTTACATTGACGAGCCATACAAGTCGTATTATGGACAAATAAATGGCGCAGCATTAGGTGAACTTTGGTTAAAATACGGACGTAGATTATTTATAGAAAACATACGAAGTTTTTTAGGTACATCTGAGGTAAATGACGAAATTATTACAACAATCAAAACTGAACCTGCGAATTTTATCTATTTTAATAATGGTATCACAATCCTTTGTGAAAGCATAAAGAAAAAACCTATTAGCGGAAGCGATAAAAGTTTAGGCGCATTTGAATGCCAAGGAATGTCAATTGTAAATGGTGCTCAAACTTTAGGCTCAATAGGCTCTTTATCAGAAATAACTACAATTGATTTAAGTAATATTAAAGTATTTGTTAAATTCATTTCTCTTGAAGGAAGCCCTGAAGGATTTGGACATAGAATTACAATTGCGACAAACACACAGAATAAAGTTGATAAAAAAGATTTTGTTTCACTAAATGCAGAACAAGAAAGAATAAAAGTAGATTTAAAATTAGAAGGCATTGATTATCATTTCAAGCGTTCTGATGAAAAAATATTACCTGACGAAACAAATTATTTACTTGAAGAAGTTGCTTTTAGCCTCGCCTCTTTATGGGACGATGTTACCCTCACTACAACAGTAAAAAAAGCATCAGGAAAACTTTGGGAAGATGTTCAAAATAGGCCGTATATAGACTTATTTAATAATTCAATTTCTGCGCTAAAAATTATAAAAGCAGTAAAAATTTATCGGTTTGTTACAAATAAAATGAAACAGCTTTCCTATGATGCGGATGGAAGACAGCGAAGTATTTATTTATATGGGAATACGTTTGTTTCACATATCCTATTCCAACGAATACCAAAACAGTATTTAGCGGACAGTAGCATTGGCTTTGACAACTATTTTAATACTGAGTTAGAAACAAAAACGGATGAATGTCTAGTTGAATTAGAAAACCTAATTGAGACCAACTACCCAGAAGCTATGATTGGTTTCATCTTTAGGAATTATACAAAATGTAGGGACTTAAAAGCCCTAATGACATAATACCAGCCACAGATATTAGTGGACATGCGAATGCGAACATTTGTGTTTTAAGCAAACATTGGTGCGTATAGACGACTTATTGTTTTCGATCGTCATCTTCGGATAGCCGCAACCATATATTTTTGAAATGACAGAAGAAAAGCATATTATTAGAAAATTAGTGCTGGAATTACACCTTCCTTCAGCTGATGATGCTTTTCGTATTCAAACCATAGCTTTTTCTTTTCTCAAAGAAAACATTCTTCCAATTATCGAAAAGATAGTAGAAGAATTTGTTCAAAAAAACGAGGTTGTTCGCATTGATAAGCTGGAACTTGATTTCGAAAATTTTATTCCTGAACAGAAAAATGAAGAAGGCCTACGAAAATTTGAAGAACATATCCGTGAAAAAATAATTGAACTTATCCAAAAAGAAAGAAGCGAAAATTTTGCTGACCAAACACTTAGCCAAGTAACAAAAATTTCATCTCAAGAATCAGATGAAGAATTGTTTTTCTATTTGCTGAAAAATGGTAGCCGTCCTTGGTGGGCAAAAACAGATGAACCAATTAGTCTGGAAACTATAGCAGAAAAAGCATTGCAAAATCCTTCAGCTACTTTTAAGAGTGAATTAGTACTTGCGCTAAAGAATCAAAATGTACGTAAACGAATAGTAACAAAGCTTCCCTTTACAACCGTTAATCGCATTCTTTATATTGTAAAAGAATCTCCGGAAATATTAATTCAACAAATGAATGTGCTTGCTGAGTTAATAGAGAAGAACATTCCCGAACAAAGAACACTGGAAACGCTTTATGAGTTAGTATTTAAATTTTCTAACATCAATCGTTCACATTTTGAATTCTTTTTGTCCTCAATGCTTAAAAAGTACAATGACTTAGCAATGGTAGAAAAAATGTACTTAGCAAATAAAACAGTGGCTGATTTAGAAATAGCAACGATTTTAAAACAAGGCATTGCCGATACAAATGAACATTTCAAAGGAGAAATAAAAAAGATGTTTGTTGAGGAAGATCAAGTTTATATACATCAAAAAAGCAAGGAGATAGTAGAAGAAGAACAAGAAATATTATTACCTGAGCAAACGGGAGATTATTTCATAAAAAATTCAGGCGTCATTATTTTAGCACCCTACCTCCCTCAACTCTTTAATGCATTAGGATTAGTTAACGGCAAAAGTTTTAATGATACCACTTCAAAAGAAAGAGCAGTGTATTTGCTTCAGTATTTAGCAATAGGGCAAACAGCAGGTTTTGAAGAACACGAAATGATATTAAATAAAATACTTTGTGGATTTGAAATTTCTGAACCACTCACCCTGCAATTTACTATCACTGAAAAGGAAAAAGAGGAATGTTTGAACCTTCTTCAAGCTGTGGCAGATAACTGGCAAGCACTAAAAGGAACTTCAGGAGAAGGAATGCGCGATGCATTTTTTATGCGCGATGGGATATTGGAGCAACAACAAAACGGTTGGAACCTCAAAATAGAAAAAACAACAATTGATATTCTGCTTGATAAATTGCCTTGGGGCATTTCCATTATACAAATGCCCTGGATGGAAGAATTAATATTTGTGGAGTGGTAAAAATTATTTAAACCTGTTGAAAGAACACATCTATAAAAAAGAAGACCAGATAGATGCTGCCAAAGAGCGGAGAGGGAAAGTTATGCGCATGAATGCGGATAAAAAGCGTGTTGCACAAAAAAAAGAAGATGGAGATGTTGAAAAAATAAAGGATAAGAAAATAAAAATAAATAAGGATGCCGCTAAAAAATTTATAAGTGATGGAGAGCAAACTATTAAACGTCTGAAGAAAGGTGGCGCAGGAAAAGAACATTTAGATAGTTTAAATGCATTGATTGAGCTTTATAAGGACGAATTATTTAATAAGGAAAGTGATATTGATTGGAGTTTGGATGACTCAATGCTTACATTTAAACGTAAAGTTGTAACTGATGATGTTAAAGGGATTATAATGGAAGATTTGTTTTATTTAAAAGAGCATTATCCCGATGAAGAACGAAACTTAGATAATATGACAAATTGGGATGATATAGTCAAGATACCATTGAGTCCGATTGTTAAACTTGAGATTACTAGAACTACCCCAGATATATTATTAGAAATAAAACCTATAGCAAATTATGCACCTTATGGTTCAGATATTAAAATAGATGAAGACCTTACTGTCGCACAAAAATCAAGGTACGAATGGGACATTGCAGTAGAAAGATTTAAAGAAGTAAATAAGAATGTTGGGGAGAAAACACTCAACATGTGGATAAGAAAGCAACTCATTAATGGTTGGGCCATTAGTGATGCCAATGTCCCTGATATCAGAACCATTGAAATAACAGTTGTTACTTATTATTGGCAAAAAAAACCTTTTGATGTATGGCATGTTAGAGCTTATAGTTACAATGATGCTTATAGAGTTACAGGTGATCATAAAGGGTTTTGGTATTGGATAACACCAATTTATGAGAAAAAGGGAAGTAATATTCAAAAACATGGAGCCATTTCTGAATATAATAGAAAAGAATTTGGATACCTTGATCATGCAGGAAGAGAGTCCTTACTTGAAAAACTTTATAAAGTTAGCGGCAATAAATATTTGTATGACAAAGCCATGCAATCGCAAACAGTTGGCGGCACTGAATTTATTGAATTAGTTAAAGACGTTCAACGAAAATATTGGGGAAATGATCGCTACCGAGTTACGGGTATGCTTACCCCAATGACTTTAGAGAAAGTTGATATGCAGGTTGAATCGGAAGCTAGTCAAAAAACGGAAAGCTATAAAGATGATGACCAAACCTTAATAACCAAGTTGTTTTATGTTTCAGGCGACCTTGCTTTATATCAGGCTGCAATTAAAGAAAAGGAATCCAATAAAAATCCACAAGGTCCCTATGCGCAAAAGGATGCAGCATTCAGAAACCTTGTGAGAAGTACACAGAATGTTCTATTCGGACCAGCTTTTTATCGCTCTGGAGATATGGACAGCGATACTTATAAGGGAATTGATAGCTGGGGAAAAACATATGGAGGCAATGTGCAAGTAATGGACAATGCTCGCGTGAACACATTTGTGAAAAGGGATTATGAAAAGTATGCCTATAAACGTACACAATTAGAACAGGAAATTGACTCAGAACAAATCAAATTAAGCCAAATCAGTAACAATGATTTTGGAACAAGAAATATCATTTCTGTTGGAATAATGAAGAAGCAAACAGAACTGGATTCCTATAAATGGAACGGTTTAATGGGTAAATATGCTTACCTAAGAATGGCAATCAATGAATATAATTACATTCAAAGTACATACCCTAAAGAACACAATGTTTCAGAATATCCGCTGGCGAATCCATTTATTGATGAAAATACTTCTGGAAATACTACTTATCCTAATCCATACATCTATGGTAATCTATCTATTCTACAACCACAGAATCCTGATGTAAAAAGAGAAGTAGATGTCTTTTATTCTGGCTTTACTGGTGCATCTCAGGAAAGCATTGGTAAGCAAACTGCAGGCATGGATATGGATATGCAAATAAAGAGAATGGCACTCCTTCGTGACCCGGCCATGGCGTCTAGTTCAGTGGCACTTTTATATACCAATCTTTTTGAATTGTTTTATCCTAAAGAAGGCATTGCAACCTCAAAAGTAAGAGACTTAAAAGTAACTACTATTGAAGTTTTAGATGATCCCAGTAAAAATAGTTTATTAGATAACCCTATTTACTATACAGAGAACTGGAGGCTGGATGAAACATCTCATCCAAGACCTATAAATATGGATCAAAATTTAATTGATTTCAAATACAGCCCTAATAATGATGAGTTCAAAAGACTAATTGATGCAGTAGGTGAAAAAGCAGACAGTTTGAAAGGGAATCCTACCACAGCTCAATATCTTTATTTTTCTAATCTTTATCTTCTGTACTCTAAATACAGTGGCAATAATTTTAGAAATTTTTATGGGCTCAAAGGAAAAGGAGGGATTTATTCAGCAAAAAATTTACTTGATATTGCAGCTCGACTTGTTGATATGGAAATATCCAATGTGATGTTGAAAAAGGGAAGCATTGATGCCCAAAATCTTGTGAATGAAAGACAACGTTTTGACTACCTTAAAAAATCTTCTTCTGAAGTAAGCTCTGACGCTGTTACTATTCCAGCATATCTTGTTTTGGATGAAGTGGAAAAAGACCCGAATACTTACATTCATTCTCCTGGTTACAGGGTTCCAACAAAGCAAGAAAACAATCTGATGGATGATGGAATTCCTCTCAATGTGTTTTTTAAACACGAAGACAATCAATATAAAATGTGGGTTGATCTTGGGGAGGGAAAAGTAAAACATACAGAAATATCCGATGTTTATAGCCGCGATCTGGCTTTGCATTTGTTGTTTGATCAACTGCAGGGCAAAAATGTTTTTCCGAATGGAAAAATTCATTATGTCAATTCCGAAAAACAAATCAGAAATATTAAAACCAGCGGAGACCATTGGACATGGAGCGAAATATTAGGTGCCATTTCTATTGGGTTGATGATTTTGGCTATTCCGTTTACAGGAGGCGGCTCTGCAGCAGCTATTTATCTAGTAACTGGCGCGATTGTAACAGGAGTGTTGGCTGAAGGTGCCAGCTTATATGAAAAATATGAAAACGGAACACTTTCAGGTACTGATGTTGCCATTAGCGGATTAAGTATACTGGCAATGGTATTGCCCGGAGCTGGCTTGTTGGGTAAAACAGCAAAGGTGGCACAAACAGGAAGTAAGCTCGCATTCCTTGAAGGAAAAACATTTATGACCATCAATTATGTAACGGGTGGAACCGATGCGCTTGTGCAAGGTTATGTGCTTTCCGAATCGTTTATTCAGCAATACGATAACCTGCCAGCTAATATGGAAGAAGATGAAAAACAAAAAGCTGTGATGGAATTACTTTTTCTTTCGTTGGCTTATGGTACACTCACCTATCATTCTTTCAAAAGTGATTTAACCGACTTGGGTAACATTACACAACCTCATTACACCCCGAATTTTAAAATTGATGTTAATACTCCTAAGATAAGCCCTAAGGTCGTTTCTGTTGATAATAATTTGCCTACTGTTTATCGTGGCGAACAACCTTCTCTTAATATTAGCTACGGTAAAAATATTAGCCTAGGAGCAGTGCTTAATCCAAACGTTAAAGTAACTTCCTCTGCAACTCTCCCTGGAGGTACCATTGTTAAAGAATATAGCGTTACACAAAATAATGTGGTTACTAAATACTCCAAAGATGAATTTCTAAAAAAATTGAATGCAGGTGATTTTGACATGAATAAAGGTTCGAGCATTACTAATGTGAATGCCAATGTGGACGATCCTTTGATTAAAAATGGAATGACGAATTATGAAGAGCGAAACAAAGACATACTTGGTAAAAATGATAAGGATTTGGTGCTGGTAGAAAATGGCAATGAAACTCATACCAACAATACGAATGAAGTAAATAATAATAAAACAGAGGAAGTGGATGTGAATAAGAATAAAGAGGAAATTGATATTGATAAAAAAGATAAAGTAGATACGCAAAATAAATTTAATAAACTTCCAGAAGAAGTTAAAAAGTTAAGATTAAAGCCGAGTACAAGTTATACTTTGAATGGGTACAATTATAAAACAGATGAATACGGCAGAATTTTCGAGGTTGAAGGGAATCTCAATATTGTAGATAAGGAATTACGTCTAAGAGATAAAAAATCTTCTTCCATTGCGGGTAAGGGTGACGGACGATTAGAAAATGACCAAGGGGGGCATTTAATTGGAGACCAGTTTGGAGGAGCAGGGGGAAAAGAAAACCTGATTCCAATGCACAAAGACATTAATAATTATCACAAAGGTAAGTGGGGATTAATGGAAAAAAGGTGGGCGGAAACAATTAATAATGGTGGAACGGTTGAAGTCAAAATAGAATTGCAATATTCTGATCTTACCGGAAGACCTTCAGCTTTTATAATAACTGAAAATGTTAATGACATTTTTCATAACTTTACAATAATAAACATAAAATAGGGCTTTATGGAAAAAATTAATTCTTTAATAAAGGAAGTGACGATGACTTTTGTAAGTTGTTTGCAAAATGATGATTGGGATCGATTTACTATTGAAATTTTTGCAATTTATCCCTTTATTCAAATGAGAGGAAATTATATAGTTGAAGATAAAAAAAAATCATTTAATCCGAATATTAAAACACCATCAGGAATATTCGCATCTTTAAAAATTGGAGAATTAAGAAAACTTATGTATGAATTAAATCCAGAAAAAGGTGCGTGGTATATAATGAT
>Ga0163151_10002373_pt1 | contig 29330 bp, 33 predicted proteins | sample OliLakLV19MP5IB2_FD_145596 | JGI IMG/M metagenome (GOLD analysis project Ga0163151, IMG submission 145596) | Freshwater microbial mat bacterial communities from Lake Vanda, McMurdo Dry Valleys, Antarctica - Oligotrophic Lake LV.19.MP5.IB-2 | ecosystem: Environmental > Aquatic > Freshwater >...
CTACGTAAGTTGTGCCTCGAGATATCGCAGATGATGGCCGAGCTGTTTGCCCCTTAATTTGAATTTTATTATTCTTAAAAAGATCTTTAAATTTTGCGCGCGATATATTTTTAAGCTCAGAATTTCGATCTTGCTTTCGAAGTTCTTCCATAAGTATTTGATCAAGCCTTGATAAAGATTGATTCAACACGAGTGTCACTCGAAATGAATTTTGAGGCTTTGGAGGTTCTTCATGTTTTGCTTTTTCAGTCATAAATAACGTGTATCACAAGTTATTGACTCTTGCTGAAATAACTTATGACCCGAACAATTTAAATACACTTTCAAGTTGAGCTGTAACGTCTTGTAGCTCTTCAGGTGTTGAAACGTCAGACGGGTCAGTCGCAGGAATCGGCAATTGTGGAACTTGCTTTTTTCCTGAGTAAAGAACAGTGTACCAGTAATAATTGCGCGCTATATTACCGACATACTCGCGTGTCTCTCTAAAAGGAAATAAATCAACCATCAAAACTCGATTATGCACAGGATAACGTCGCTTCCATTCATCAACAGGGCGACTTCCCGCATTGTACGCAGCTAGCGCAAGTTCTGTGTCACCCTTATATCGCCGCATTAAATATGCAAAATGTTTTGACCCTAGCTTTACATTCAATTCAGGATTCACAAGCCTTCTGAGAGCCTCACGCTTTTTTATACGCGCTGTTGCAGGCATTAATTGCATTAAGCCCACAGCCCCTGCCCCACTTTTAGCGGTTTCGTTAAAAGCACTTTCTTGCCTGATTAATGAAATTACTAAAAATTCATCAAGACCAACTGATTCCATCACCTTGTCATTAAGATCTCTAATCGGATAAAATAATTCAAGTGCTGGGCGAGAAATCATCTCAGGATGATCTCTAAAAAGTGGAGCTAAAAATTTAAATTTTCCGATGTTATTGCCAGCCCTATTAAATAAAAGAGAGCCATACAATTGCACCTCTGGCTCTGCTTCTTCCATTTCAACAGTAACAGAAGTTAAAATCTCAGTTACATAGCCTCGAGTATTTTTTTTCTTCAGACTCAACAGTCCTTCTGCGGCTAAGATAGCATTATTTAAAATCGGTTTTGTAGTTGAACGAAACTTAAGAGCAGAATCAGCTCTAACTGCGGCTGTTCTTAATTGATCAGAATATGCTTTATCAACCAAAAGTGTATGCAAACTAAATGGATGATCATCAAGTAAAGTTTGCGCTGCCTTATTTGCTGCTTCTGTATGAGTAAGTGCTTTTTGGCAGTGATAAGTCCAGTAAAGTGCACGTGAGCGGTAAGTTTTCTTTTTATGTTCAGCGGTAAGATATTCTAAGTCAGAAATAACTTCATCACATTTACCCTCCCAAATTTTTAAGAGGCTTAAACGGTACTTGGCTGCGGGTTCATACACCTCATGCTTGCACTGAGCAACTTTTGCATAAAGCGAAATGGCTTTTTGCTTCATTTGAGAGTCTGGAAAAAATTCTTCAATTTTTGCAGCTAGGTAATATGAAAGTCGAATATTCTTACAAGTATTGTTTTGAACTGATTCAAATCCCTTCTCTAATAGAGAATATGATTTGATAGAATCAAATACCTCTCGAATGGCACCAGCATTTATTTTTTTAAAATCATCTAATTCACCATTTACTAATTTTTTCTTATACGCCGCATATTGCCTTCGCTTTTCTTTAGCTCGAGCCTTAATGCTTTCCCCTTCACTAGGCAAATCTTCATCGTCTGGGCTTACGTATTTTTTAATGAAGCTACAATATGGATCTTTTTGATTAGATTCCGCACATGCTTTTATATACGAAGCATCATGACTCGATCTAAACTTGATAAATTTTTCTGCTTTCAGCTTAAGATCTGCTTTGAATTCATCTGATTCCATATCAAAGCCATAATAGTCACCTGCAACCACTGCTTTAAGTGAATGTACATTGGCGAGCTGCCCTGGTTCGCCCGAGGGCATTCGTGTCAGAATACTTTTTTTATTAGCTGATGAACAACCAGTACTTAAAAGTTGAACCCCTGAAATTAAAAACGCGGTGACTATTAATGCATAGGTCTTAACCACAGATAAAAACCCTCTCTAGTTTCATACTCATTAAATTTTTTAATATAATATTAGAATAACCCCGATGAGCATTTCAGAACAGAGCAAACTTTTGTGAGCCAATTTATATTATAAAATTGTTCAAACTTCATAACCGTGCCTAGCCCTTAGTCAGGGGTGAGTGGATATTAAGGTGTGCCGAATTATTATTTATTACCGATCTCACCAACACTGCACTCAAGTAATAATTTTTAAATGTCGAATGTAAATAAACAGTATTTGTTTTCATGAAAGGCAACCTGTGCATAAATCAATTCAAACAGCTCCTACTTTTGATTTACAATATATTAAAAATTTCACACGCGAAATGATTATACCTGGTTCTCAAGAAAGAGATCGAAACGCCCATTTCGCACACAATATTTATGCAGAACTTCATAAATTGAATATCATGCATGCCGTCGTGCCCAAAACATTGGGTGGATTAGAAATGCCGGTTAGTGACATGATTTGGGTTATTAAAGAATTAGCATTTGGTTCTGCCGGCGTTGCAACAACAGTGATGGCCAATTTATTAGGATATTCCCCAGTCGTGCTTTACGGCTCAGAAGAGCTGAAAAGAAAACGGTTTTTAGAGACTCCAGAAAAATCATCACTTTGGAGTTTTGCAATGACAGAAGCCGCAGTTGGTTTTGATGTTGGGAATACACAAACTAGAGCAAAAAAAATTAAAACTGGTTATATACTCAATGGTCGAAAAGATTACATAACCAATTCTGCACATGCAACGCATATCAGCGTTTTTGCAAACGTCCAAAATACTCAAGGTAACCTTCTCGGGATATCTACCTTCTATGTGCCCGCCAATGCCGAAGGAGTTCGCCGAGGAGAATCCATGAATAAACTAGGGCACAGAGAATCTAATACAGGGGAGCTTTTCTTTGAAAATGTTTTTGTTCCTGATGAGCATCTCTTAGGAGAAATAGGGCAAGGCATTAAAATTTTACACCATAGCCTCGGACGCACTAAAACATTAATTGGTGCAATCGCAAATGGAATTTGTACGCGTGCATTTGAATTAGCAACAGGCCACCTTGCTTCACGTGGTACTCAAGGCCATACATTATTAAATAAATCAGCAGTCCAACAATTCTTGGTGCGTTATTATACTGAGATCCAAGCTGCATGGTTACTTACTTGCCATGCTGCAGCCACGTGGGATTCAGGAAGCCTAGCAATTCAAGAGGCCAGTATGACAAAAATGTACAGTAGTGATTTGGCTGTTCGATTTGCATCTGAAGCGCTTGAATTAATGGGAGCACAAGGGTACTCGGCCGATAATGAGATTTCAAGGCTCTACCGTGATGCAAAATTATTAGAAATTTATGAAGGTTCAACTCAGGTTCTTGAAATTTTAATTGGCAAAGAAATATTCAAAAATAATGAAAGACTTAAAATTCCTAAAATAGCCAATGTGGCGTAAGGCAAACATAAAATGAATATCGTTAATATTAACGTCATGCAAAAAGTTAAAAATTTGAAATACGTATTATTCCCTGGGACACATGTTGAAGAAATTTTTCTACCCTATTATCAAAGTGCATATAAACTTTGGAAAGACGTATGGACTGAAACAATTTATGAACTCGATGGTCATAAAAATATTTTTTCTGATGACTTTACCCGTCAAGATGAAATAGGCGCACTCTTTGACGGGTCAGAATGTATCATGCTCAGTTTTTTCAAGATGGTTGATCTCAACCTGACCGCACATCGTGATGATTCGTACTTTAAAGTTTGGCCAAAAGATATCATTGATAAATTGATCGTGAATAACAAACCTGTATTGATTGGCAGCAACATTACAGCTTCTCAATCTTTTAGAGGAAAACACTTTGGACTTTCTACCAAAGACTTACTGATGGGGCTGCTCATAAAGAGGCTCCAACACACTCCTGCAGGAGCAATGACAGGAACTATGCGCAATAATCGAGGCATGCATGAATGTGCATACCGACATGGCGCTACTCCTTTAAAACAAGGTCTTATACATCATGGTGTTGAAGTCGATTTAGTTGGTTTTTTTCAAGACAAAGTGAAGCCATGCGATATCCCTGGTATTCAAAATTTAGTGAACACCTTATGGAAAAAACATTTAGAATTCCTAAATCATGTGGATTTTAGAAACGTCAGTACCCTCTGATATAACTTCGGCTCTTAGCGTGGTTAACACAGCCACTGATTTTCCTGAACGATCTTCGAGCGGGCATATATATTTAAGTTTAACTTTGAACGCTTTTTTAGCATTAAGGTAATGCTCCTTCACGATATGATCTGGAGCTGTGAAAGGAAGTGTACCTTGACCATGCTTGATAACATTTTCAGAGCATTTTATCATTGCATCAATAACCTGTTGAGGTCTTTCGTAAAGCACAAACCATTCATTACAAATTAAATCTAAAAGACTATAACTAACACACATGAAAAATTCGAAGTTTCTGTAGAGCTGCATCCATTGAGCACTATAAATCTCAATAACATCACCTTTGGTTATAAACCGTGTGACGTCATCTTTGGGCTTAAGATTGTATTTTTGAAAAGCAATATTGAGGTATTTAATTTCTTAGGCAAGTGTAGTTTTAGTAATATCAGAATTCATAGAATCAGGTAAATTATAGACTATACTTATATAATCAAAAATACCTTTGGAAATTCTGCGCTGTACATCATCAGGTAAATTCAAAAAAGTCGTTTTAGCCTCTGAAGTATACGCTTTAACTTTGATACCCTTGACTGCTAATAAATCTCTTAAAAACTCAAGTTGCTGACATAATTCATCGACTAACTCAATAGTACTTTTATTTATCCTGTTAACTTCTTTGAAAAGTTCCATAAATCCCCGATCCTCCACAATTCGAATAACTCGTTTTATTGAGCTCTCGAATGATAGATATATACCAGAAAGTTATATTACACACAATTCAGAATAAAGTTTATTTACTTAAACCTAGAAACTTGAGGCTACTTTATCCTCTGCATTCAATATTTGCTCAGGTGAATATATCAATACTTTAGACATAGATTGCTTGCGACTTTGTAAAATCCACTCCCCACGTATTGATTCATTATACGATCTGCCTACGATATTCTTTAGTAATGGCCTTACCAAATGGAGTCTGTACCAAGGAAGTATGGGAAATAAATGATGCTCCACATGATAATTAAAGTTATTGATTATCAAATATGAAAACCACTTTGGATAAGAGCATGATCTTGTAACCTCATACTGACGCCAAATTGGCAGTAGTTTATTGCCACGATTCTGGGGCAATTGAAGATGGTGGGGGAAATTAATGACTTCTACCATAACTAAATAAATTGCTAATCCTGGCGCAATGTCTAAAAACCCCAAACCCAATCCTTTATAAATCGCAAAATAAATAATGAGTGGCATTCCATAAGAATACATATTGCATGAAAAATCCTTTTTACTACTCTTCACTATTGATTTAAACCCAGCACTCCAAAACACAATATGTTGCATAAATGCGAGTAATGGAATCCACGATCGCCAAAAAAACTGTAAAACCGCCACTAGGGTATGTGCTTCTGGATTAAAGTTTTTGATAATTTTCATGGTTGGATCTTGATCAATATTGCCTGCCCAGTAATGATGCTGAAGATGCACCTGCTTCCAAGGCCAATATGGTAAAAAACACAGTGCCCCGGCTATATATCCCATAGAGTTATTGAATGATTTACTCTTTGAAACAGCACCGTGTACCGCATCATGCATCAATGTAAAATTACGAAAAAACAAAATCGGCCAAAAGGCCTGAGCCAGAAAATAACAAATAGTCGACCCTTGCTTGATAAGCAGCACCGCCAAGCTAAATACGACAGCATTAAACAGCAAATGTGATAAGACTTTATTTGCTTCGGGCTTGAAATCAAGATTAGCACTAAGTTGTCTTATTTGTTCCTGCATAGGCCCCCGTATGAACTATACAAGATTCATCGACATCATAGACCAATGACTTTAGTGTTTTGCAGACAAATATAAACTATTTTTATTTGATTGATTGCCAACGGTTGAGACTGCCTTAAATCAAGCCTTTTTAGTTTTTCTATGACGATCCAGGCCTTCTTTGATGACACGCTTATTCTCTTCAATAAGAAACTCTACGACTTCTGTCTTCGATAAACCATATATGTCAATAAGCATTGAGATTGCCTCTAGGGGTGGAGAACAAAGACCTCTTTCCCAATTAGAAATAAATTGGGCACTTTTATAACCCAACTGATGGGCAACTTCACTTTGGGTAAGTTTTTTTAAAGTCCTTTTTTTCTTTAAATAATTTCCAATATTTTTGTGTTGTAATAACATTTATACCTCTCGTTAAATTACGCTCTCGTTGTTTCTACTTTAGTACTCAACATCAATCATGCGGATGGCCTTGATAATAACAAAAAACCATATTTCTTAAAGTACAAAATAAATTATTTAAACCCTGACCATGGAATATTTACCGTGCGTCAAACATAAAACGGTTTTTGGAAATTTGTTAATTATTACGTTCTTAAATATAAATATTGTTTATTTAGTTGAAAATTAATGTCAAGCTACATAAACATATTTGGTTTACAAACAAGGATTAGAAATCATGCGACAAATAGAATCTAAGGATTACTTTGCCAGTGGTATTGCCCACGACCTCAACAATATCTTATGTACAATTTTAATTCAAACCGATTTATTGCTTCAAGATCCACACACGATTAGTACAGAAAAACACACAATCCAAATTAGAAGCTGCGTAGAGCGCAGCCGCCTTTTAACTCAGCAGCTATTGGCACATGGCAAACAAGAATCGATTGATTTTGAAATTCATCGTCTCAATAGCTTCTTACTTGAATTCAGAACCACTTTGAAACTCATTATCGATGAAAATACTGAGCTCATTATCGCACCGAGTGCTGAGGACGATTTTGTCGCAGCAATCCCAGGTCAAATCGAGCAGATTTTACTTAATTTAGTTGGAAATGCTCGAGAGGCCCTACCCAACGGCGGTACAATAAAAATTACTACTCAAAATACTTCTATAAACGAAAAAACAGCAGAACTCCTAAATCTTAAATCAGGTCAATTCATTATCCTCTCAGTCAGCGATGATGGCATAGGCATTGACGAACACACATGCAAGAATATCTTTAAGCCTTACTTTTCGACTAAATCTAAAAACAAGAATCATGGGCTGGGATTAACCATTGTGTCTGACATCATTAAACAACTTAATGGCCGTATAGATCTTCACAGTACCATCGATAAAGGAACTACATTTAATTTATACATTCCAATTTTAAACAAAGACACTTTCTGACTTTGTAAGAAATGGAGTTTTTTTCAGGGTATGAGGCATCAACGCCCCCTCCTTTTATTTTCAAAAACATTTGTTAGATTTTTGTTAAATTTCATTGCCACAAACCCAATTATTCGATACTTACGCTGCAAGGTGGTAATGGGTAGGAGGGCATGTGACCAATGAAGCAGAGTCAGGTAGTTCCTTAGCAGTTGTTCAATCAATACATTCCGGAGGTTCGTCATACACACCACAAACAGAAAACGTGGTTGTAAATCAGACAGACTTTTCCCGTATCGAAGATAAATTCTTTATTAAAGCAAGTTTGAGTTCACAGCTCATTGAAGTCATTCAAGAGCATATGGAACCTTCGTATCCCATTCCGGGGACACACTATACTTTGATTGAATCAATGTATTTTGACTCAAGTGAATTGAGTGTATTTAAAGATCATTTCACAGCAGACAATCGCTTTAAACTTCGTACGCGTCGTTACGGCCCAAATGGTATCTGGCAAAATGACTTCATACTTCTGGAACGTAAGTCCAAAGAAGAGTGTGTGACCAAAAAGTTCAGATTTCAAATTGGAAATCTCGATTACCACCGCCTCTTTTCTGGCAAAACCATCATTCCCTCTGAGGAACTGATCGATAAAAACCCAGAATTGAGCTCTAAAAAGTTATTAAAACGGGTTGAGAAAGTTAACCAAGACATTATCCGTTATGAATTACGGCCACAGTGCGCTGTAACCTACCAAAGGCTTTGTTTTGAAGGTAGTGGTTTACGCCTCACAATCGATAATAGACTGCGGGCAAATCACAAACATGAAGTTGATGAGAAAACTGCGAATCAAATTATTGAAAGTCCAAGTTGGAGTAAAATTCAAGCAATGCGTGAACGCTATCTTCAAGAGCAATACTTAATACTTGAAGTAAAACATTCGGGAAGTATTCCTAAATGGGTACTTGATTTTCTTCAAAGTACGGGTTCTCCAAAAGTTAGTTTCTCAAAATATTGTTTCTCAATTTCAGAAGCGCTATTGAAGCAAAGGAAGTAGTTATGTCCGGTCTTCATTTAAATCAGTTAGCCGAATTAAACTCCGATTCTGGCGATTCACTGCCACTTATTAAAACTTTGTTGATTATGGGTCACTCCGTTGTCTTAGGTATTTTGTTGATGATGGTGGGCATTTGGGTTGCCACGCGATTACGAAAGAATTCTCCAAAACCTGGTCTTGATCCAAACAATCAGATGTCAGAAATCGTTTTAGGTGCTGGAAATTACCTCTTTTTGACAATCGGAATGACGGTAGTCATGGTGTTAGTTAACAATAACTTAGCTCGAGCTTTTGCAATAGGTGCGGCGATTAGTCTTGTACGCCTGAGAATTAAAGTAGATGGCAAAGGTCAGGGCACTACATTATTGATGGCAGTACTTGTGGGAATGGCCTGTGGTGTCGACAAAGTCGTTATGGCTTGGTGTTTAATGATTACGTATACGATTCTACAATCAGTTATTGTTTCGTATGTCTGCAACTGGAGTAAAAATAATCCAAAAATTGTAGAGCCAAAGATGGAACAAACCACCTCAGCAGGGCTCATTGGGATTTCACAGGACATCGCTACCAGCCCATAATATTGCTTTAATTGCGCATTTCATTGTTGAAACACATTGATTGCGGGTTTATGACATGTGTTGTTATTTCGTGAGGTATAAGTGCGTATTGTAAATTTTACTCAAACAATTCTAATACCGATAATACTCATTACTGGCTGTATGAAAGACACAAACGATCGTCTTGCCAATATGGACAAAAGCACAAGTCAAGTCGCCAAAGAAACCGAGCGCATCGAACACGAGTTTGAAGTAACAAACAAACGCTTAGAGCTTGTAGCCAAAGAATTGGAATTGGTTACCAAACAAATGAATTTACTAAATAGTCATATTGGACAGATTTCAGCGCATGCATCTGACGTATCAGGACAACTCAAAGCATTTCAAGAATACGCTGCGATTTTATCACTCGAAATGAAAAATGTTACAGCTAGCTTAAACAATATGGCCACTTCACTTGGCCACGTTGGTGATCTTGCAGAAATGGCGAAAACGATGATGTCATCAATGATTGAACAAGCTTTTTCAACAGATACTCCTCCACCAGAAACCGATGATCTTGATGACTTACTTAATCCACGACCAACACCAACACCTTCACCAGCGTCAAGCATCACTGCTTTGGCTGAACAAATTTAGGAGACCTAAATGCTTTCAAACATTTTGATGACACTGGTTATATTTGCAAGCACTGCCAACGCAGCAACAATTGTAATTAACGATGAGCGATGTGTGCCCCACAGCGCCTTAAAGGTTCATGGCTCGATAACTAATTATGCTGCTTACAAAGACATCGATGGTAGCTACGCCACTCGAGATACAATTCCATTTGATTTTAATTTAAGGCCATTTGTTAAAATAGCTGCAATTGATATGACAAAATCACAAAGTAAAACAAATCCTCAGCTTCCTACACCTCCACGTGCACCTGACACAAACGATATTGTACTTGTAGAATTGCGACCTGTGGCCTCTGATAATACGGCTATATTTCCAAAGCTTGTTATGAACTGCACATCTAAATGGACAAACGACAAGACGTTTAATCATCAGTGTAAACTCTTGCCCCAATATCCTCATTTTGCTTTAGATGATTTTAGTTCTGAACTTATAACTCAAGAGAGAGCAACTTCTTGCCCCAACGGGTCGGCCTTGAAATACACTCTTACAATCGTAAGTAATTCTTTGCAGATTGATCTTATTAAAGAAGAAGCCATGGTTGTATTTCAGAAAAAATGGCCATTAGTTCCAAAAGATTTAATTCGTGCCGGTGTAAACAATCTCTTTAAAGAAGAAGATTTTTTCAGAACTTACTACACCGGTTTTTACGAACGCTGGGTTGCCAGTATCAAGAATTATATTCTGCACTGATTGATGAATTCATACCTTGAATTAATTTATTAATTGCGGCTGCAGCATTTGGGTCACCGCCTTTGCCCACTGATCACTTGAATTTAGCGAAGGCACAAGCCATAGTTCTTCTCCACCCAATGCACGAAAGTCGTTACGCCCGCGGATGACAATTTCTTCTAGCGTCTCTAAACAATCAGCTACAAATGAGGGTGAAAAAAGAAGAACTCTTTTTTTGCCTTTTAGGACTAGTTCCCCATAGGCGACATCGGTATAGGGCTTTATCCAGGGTGTGCGCCCAAGCCGTGATTGAAAGCAAACCGTATACTGTGTTGGATTAAGACTTAGTTTGTCAGCCAATAGTTTTGCTGTGGCAAAACATTGAGCGCGGTAACAATTTTTATTTGCTTGAGTGATTTGATCACAACAATTTTCTAATTTTAAACAATGAGATTTAGTCAGATCAGTTTTTTTCACATGTCTTTCAGGTATTCCGTGAAAACTAAAAAGAATATGATCTGGTTTACTTGCTAGAATTTGCGCACGTCCGTTATTAGCAAACGATTCAATAAATAAATCATTTGAATAAAAAGGCGGCACAAACGAAATATCCTTAATTTTGTATTTTAGTACTTGTTTCTTTGTTTCTTGAATACAAGATTCAGAGGCCGCGAGTGAGTACTGGGGGTAAAGTGGGAGTGCCTTAATCTTCTCAATTCCGAGAGATTTAAATTGTTTCAGTGCATTTTGAATTGATGGCTGGCCATATCGCATTCCGACGATGACGTGAAAACCAGCACCAAGAATGTTTTGTACTTTTTGGCTTAAATCTAAAGTGTTAAATAAAAGTGGTGAGCCTTGAGTAGTCCATATTTTTTGATACGCCAGGGCTGAGTTTTTCGGTCTATTTCTTAGAATAATTAAATTAATTAAAACCCAACGAAAAATGTAAGGAATATCAATCACCAATGGGTCCATCAAAAATTCTTTAAGATATACTCGTACGTCTTGTTCATTTGGAGATTTTGGAGTGCCAAGATTAATAAGTAAAATGCCCGTCTTTTGTGAACTCATACTAGGTTCTCTTGAATTTTTTTTGACGCTATTTTAATTTTCTCAGGCAATTGACTAGTACTCACTAAAATTTGGGAAAGCCCTAGAGAGCCTAGATAATTACCCATAAGCCAAATATTATTATTTGCCAAATTATCTTGCCAGTTCTCGTTGAGAGTTTTTTCTAATTCAAGTGTGTAATGTGGCAAGGCCTTGTTCCATCTGTTAATGCTAAACCCCAATGGCTCATCAACCTTATGATACAATCTTTCACGTTCTGATTTAATTAATTTTATAATTTCTTCATCTGACTTTTCGATTACGGTCTTATCTAAAGCGCCACCGTAAATCCACGTTTCTGAATGCCCCGATGATCGATTTTCAAATATTTTATCATTACACAGAACTCCTAAAACTCTAAAGCCTGTTTCTCGGGGAAACAAACACCCAAAGCCATTGAGAGCTTCTGCTCCTTTTTTGTAAAAAAGTGTGACTGAAATAACTGGTAAAACCTCAATGTCAGAAAGTTTTTGCGCATATTCAGGGTAATGAGCTCTTAAAATTCCAGAAGCCCCATCTACTGATGTACTAATAACGATTGGATGATCTAAAGATTTAGAAAGTTCATACTTAGTTTCAAAATAAAATTTGACACCTTGAGCTTGCAAATAAGTTTGCAATTTTAAAATAACTTCTCCCATACCGTTTTGAGGAGATACTATTCCACGGTACTTTTGAGTTTTTACTCTTTCACGAGAATTTAGAGTAGTAAAAATAAGTGTTGCACTCATTTTCTCTGTATCGCCTGCATAAATACCATGAAGAGCTGGACTCACTAGCCATTTTAAAGCTGCTTTACCAAATAGGCGCGTCACCCATAGAGCGACACTCTCATATGGTTTTGGAAGCTTATTACGTTTAAATATGAATCTCCACAAAACAACAAGGGTGTCTCTAAAACCAAGTGGCCACTGACGAGGCCTTTGACAAAAAATAAAACGTCGTCTGCTAGTTTTTTTAGGTTGCCCAAGTGTAAGCCCAATATCTTTACAAAGATCTTCTAATAAAACTGAGTTTAAAATACCATTTGCAGCAGTTTCAGATAATCCCCACGGTGTCTTAATCGTTTGAATTAATCCTCCAGAATTTTTCTCGAGTTCAAAGACTTCAACTTCAAAACCTGATTTATAAAGATAAAAGGCAGAAGTTAAACCTGAAAAACCACTACCTATAATATGAACTTTCATCAAAGAGCCTGTGAAAATAACTTTGTCGCCGGAGCCTTTGCTCGCAGGCGTCTATCAAAAGCCATGCAAGCATTTCGCAAGAAAGCTTTTCCTAGGCGGGTAATGCTCACAGTTGATTCAGTAATATTGACTAAGCCATCTTCGATCATCGGAGCTAAAAAACTTCTTAAATCTTCAACTTGATTATTTTGTATAATGGCTTTTCCATTTGTCATAAGAGATAAAATTTGCTCACGAGCTTGACGGTCATCATCCGTTAGCAGATGACCACGAAATGTGGGAATATTACTTTGATTGACTAAACGATCATAAACCGGCAAAACCTTTTCATTTTGATGAAAACAACTTGGGGTTTCAGAAATTGCGCTCACACCAAGACCCAAGAGAATACTTGTTCGCCTGTGTGTATAACCCATAAAATTTCTGTGAAGTGTCTTTTTTTGATTAGAGATATTTAACGAATCATGAGGCAGTGCAAAGTGATCCATTCCAATTTCTATATAACCTGCACTTGCTAAAATTTCTCGTGATCTTTCGTAAAGTTGTCTTTTTGACTCTCCAGTTGGCAAATCAGCATCGGTAAAGAGCCTTTGAGCTGGCTTGATCCAAGGAACATGGGCATAACTATAAAGTGCTATGCGATCGGGCTTAAGTTCTGTTGTTAAACGCATTGTGGATTCGATTGTTTCGAGGGTTTGTTTTGGTAAACCGTAGATTAAATCATAGTTAACTGAAGTATATCCAAGTCGTCTTGCTTCTTGAGTGAGTGAGGATGTTATTTCAAAAGGTTGAACACGATTAACAAGCCTTTGAACTTCTGGATCAAAATCTTGCACACCCATACTTACACGCTTAAAGCCCAATTCTCTTAACGAACTTAAATGCTGGGCAGTTGTACGACGTGGATCAATTTCAATTGAGCATTCAACAGATTGCGAATGTTTTTTAACTTTTTCTAAAACAGGTCTTAAAAGTTTTGTGAGTGATTCTGGAGACAAAAATGTCGGTGTACCTCCACCAAGGTGCAACTCTTCAAGTGGTCTATTTAAAATCTGTGGAACTTTTTGGACATAGAGATCCCACTCTTTTAAAAGCAAATTTACATAATGTTCTTCTTTGGTGTGATCTTTGGTAATAGTCGTATTACACCCACAAAAAGTACAAAGCGATTCACAATACGGAATATGCATATAAAGTGACCATGTGGCTTTTTCATCACCATATGCTTGGGTCAAAGCCTGGATCCATTGCTCAGATGTAGGATTATTCTCCCAATAAGGAACTGTAGGATAACTCGTATACCGAGGTGCAGGGATGTCATACTTTTTCATGAGATCAGACATTGTGGTCATCCCATGACCTCTCGAATTGTTTGTACAAAGAGTCTGACATTTTCTTCAGGAGTTTGAGGAAGAACCCCGTGACCAAGACCACTCACCCAACCTGCTCTTTGTTCAGGGGACAGACTTTTTATTTTATCAAGATAATTGCCTAGATTATTTTTAAACTCATCACGTGTACCAAATAAAAAAGACTGGTCAAAGTTTCCTTGAACAAAACCGTGAGAGGCCATTTGAAAACTCTCATTTAAATCCCAGCGATGATCAAAACCGATTCCAGCCCACTTACCTTGTGTAAATACATCATGTGTTAAGTGACTTTTTTGCGTGGCTTTTGAGTAATATCCTAATTTATGGGGAAAACTTTCAGAAAGTTTTTTAAGCTCAGGGACAATCAAATGTTTATACCATTCAGGAGCTAATTCCCCAGCAGCGGTGTCAAAAACCATAATAATTTCTGCCCCGCCATCAAATTGTAATTGAATATTTTCCTTTAAAAGCGGAATCATTTTTTCACAAAAGCGTGGAAATATATCTAAAGCATTTTTTGCTTTAGTTAGATTTCCATCATGACTTCCTTGAACTGCATATGAAAAAAGAGTCCAGGGGCCACCGACAAAACCAATAAGACTTTTTGATTGGGGTAACATTTGACGCGTAAGTTGCATGGCCGTTTTTTGAAATTCAAGTTGGGGAATGGCATCATCAACGCTTCCTAATTTTTTAAGTGTATCTTTATTAAGCTGCCAGCCTAATTCAGGACCCTGATCTCCGTATGTAAGCCCCATTCCAAGTGCCTCAAGTGGAAATAGTAAATCGCTAAATAAAATAGACACATCAAAATCAAAATCTTCAATGGGCCCCATGGCCACTAATGCCGCTAATTCAGGATTCTTACAAAGCTCCATAAACGAATGTTGAGCGCGTAATTTTTGATAATGCTTATGATAACGGCCAGCTTGTCGCATAAACCAGATCGGTGGCACTTTTTGCACAACTCGTTTAATCGCATTTTGAAATTTTTCGTTAGCCACGTGTATCTCCAGTTTCACCCATCCATTGGTATCCAACTCCCCGTACAGAGCGAATGTATTTTCCGTCATCTTTCAATAGCTGACGAAGGCGCACGATAATATTATCAACGGTGCGATTTGTAGGGAACTTCTCTTCTCCCCAAATTGAATCTAAAATATCATCTCGACTCACGACTCGTGGAGCCAACTTGATGAGCAACTGCAATAATTGAAAATCGCGAGTTGAAATTACGGTTTCTTTTCTTTTTGAATCAATAACCACCATACGCTCAAAATCAATTTGTCGATCACCACATGAAATCAAATTTTTTGGAGCATGATTATCTAATACATGTTTGATGCGCATGAATAATTCTTTGAGATGAAATGGCTTAGGAATATATTCTTCAGCACCAAGTTCAAATCCCAATAAACGGTATTGTGCAGAGGCCATCGCTGTTACAAAAATTAATGGAGCCAACTGATATTTTTTAATTTCTTTTGCAAAATCAAACCCTGAACCATCAGGCAAGCCAACGTCTAAGATTATTAAATCAAATCGACTGCTCTTCACGCGCTCACGAGCTTGAGCAATTGATTTTGCCCAAACTACTTCATAAGATTTTTTAGTCAAACGCTCTTGGAGTGTTTGCCCCAAAGAAACATCATCTTCGACAAGTAGGAGCTTATTCAATGACTCCCTCCCTGCAAAACAATCTGTGCAGTAAACCCTTTGGGTGATGAATGAAATTCAATATCGCCATCCATCTTCTCAACTAATTTTTTAGCCAAGTATAATCCAACACCACTCCCGCTGGAAGGGGTGTGTCTTGTAAAGAGTTCACCTAATTTATCAGTATTGCCCAAGAATCCGGTGCCGTTATCTTGAATTGTCAGATTGATTTTATGATCATGGCTTTGAGCTGCAACTACAACTTGGGTTGCTTTTCCGTGAATACGAGCATTGTGAATGATATTTTTAAGCACACCCTCAAGGGCTCGAACATCTGCTTTAACATGACAATCTCCACTGACTTCGATTTTAAGTTCAGGCCATTGATTTTGAAGATGTGATAAAATTGGTTTTAATTTTAAAGTTTCAAGATGCAACTGCTCAGCACTTTTCACACCAGCTAAGAAAAGTGCGTTTTCAAGTTGAACTTCAAGTCTCGCTGAATCTTTAAGGAGTCTTTCAATGAGTACTGCGTGCTCTGTATTTTGCAGATCTTCTTGAAGACATTCGATTTGTAATCGAAGACTTGCCAGCGGCGTTTTTAACTCATGAGTCATTGTAGCAAAAAATTCGCTCATCTGATTATGGCGCCGTTGTTCACGCCTACTAAAATTAAAAAGAGCAATCCCACCAATTACTAAAAGGGCGACGAGAAAAGAACCCTCCCAATGAAGCATGCGCTGGGCCTTAATTATTTCTTCTGGCAATGTGTGGTTAATGGCCGCTAATCTTTCGATTTGTTTTAAACCAAAAATCATCCACCATAACGTAAGTGAAACCGTCAGTGCCAACCAAGCACCAATGAGTAAAAATACTTTTGGTTTTTTGAAAAACGTCTTAGCCATTGACCCCTTTAAAAACCTTTTCAAAACGCGAGAGAGTTTGATCGAGTACAGAATCTGTATGTGCCATTGACATAAAACTCACCTCATAACCACTTGGCGCTAAATATATGCCTTCATTGAGGGCTCGGTGAAATATTTTATTAAATAGTGATTTATGATGCCCTGGAATGGACTTAATACTTCTAATAGGCTGATCAGTACGAGCATGGAGCCAAAAAATCGAGGCAAACTGTGTTACTTGCAATGGAAGGTCATATCGGCCAGCAATATTTTGAAGCTCTTTACTAAACGCGGCAGTTTTCTTTTCAAGTGCTACATGCACACCACCACTTTGAATTTTTTTAAGTGTAGCAAGGCCTGCACGCATTCCGATGGGATTAGCACTTAATGTGCCCGCTTGATAAACGGGTCCTTGGGGAGCGACGAGATCCATTAGATCTTTGCGACCTCCGTAGGCTCCAACAGGAAATCCACCGCCAATTACTTTTCCATAAGTAACCAGATCAGGAGTAATATTTAAAATTTCAGCCATACCACCGATTGCAGTTCTAAAACCTGAAATGACTTCATCAAAAATAATGAGCACACCATTTTTACGAGCTATATCTACAGCTTTTTGAATAAATTCTTTTCGCTGAATGAGAAGCCCGTAATTTGCTGGCAATGGTTCAAAAATAATGGCTGCGATTTTTGAACCATGTTCTTGAAATGTTTTTTCAAGTGCTTGATCATCATCAAGTGGTACAGTAAGTGTTTCAGCCGCTTGAGTAGGTGTCACCCCTGCGCTGTCAGAACTTGATTCACCGGCGAGTCCACTACCCGCTTTTACTAGCAATGAATCCACATGCCCATGATAACAACCTTCAAATTTTACAATTTTTGAGCGATTTGTTGCAGCCCTTGCTACACGCAGTGCACTCATCACAGCTTCAGTGCCTGAACAAACGAAACGTAGTTTTTCAACCCATTTAATTCTTTGGGTAATCCATTCTGCAAGTTCAAGGGAGTAAGGTTCGCACGTACCAAAACTCCAAGCCATCTCAACTGTCTCACGAACAATTTCACTGACTTCAGGATCTCTGTGACCCAAAATTAACGGACCAAAACTTTGACAAAAATCTATGTATTCTTTGTCGTCAACAGAAGTAAGCATTGCCCCTTGAGCTTTTTTAAAAAAGATGGGCTTTCCATCTACACTTTTAAAAGCGCGTACGGGGCTATGAACACCGCCGGGTGCAATTTTTAATGATCGCTCAAAGTACTGTTCAGATAAATTCATGGATTCTTAACTCCTAATTCTTTAGCCAAGCGTGCACCGTAAGTGATGATGTACTGCGCCCCGCCTCTTTTAAGAACATGCCACGTTTCAAGAAGTGCTTTTTCAAATGAAACAAGCCCTGCTTCTGCAAGTAATACGAGACTCGCATACTCACCACTCACTTGATAAGCACCTACACCAAGACCCGTGAGCGTTGAAATGGGTTGAATTAAATCAAGTGAAGTCATAGCTGGTTTTACCATCAATAGATCAGCACCTTCTTCAGCACACCTCAAACTTGCGTTCATCGCATCACGAGGATTTCTCACATCTATTTGATACTGAGTTCGATCACCAAACTTAGGGCTACTATCAGCTGCATTTCGAAATGGGCCATAAAATTGGCTTGAAAATTTTGTGCTGTAACTCATGATCGGTGTGTTTTCAAAATTCTTTTCATCAAGGATTTTTCTTATTGCAGATACTCGGCCGTCCATCATGTCACTTGGGCTAATGCCATCAGCACCTGCTTGGGCGTAACTTAAAGCTGTGAGTGCAATTTCTTTAAGTGTTGATTCATGGTTTCGAGTGCCGTTGTCATGAAACACACAACAATGCCCGTGAGTTGTCAGCGAGCAAAGACAGGTGTCGATCCATAATTGAAGTGAATCGCCAAAACGTTTTTTAATTTCTAAAATTGTTTGACTTGAAAAGTTGTGATTAAAACTTTCACTGGCTTTAGTTTGAGGAACATTAAATAAAATAAATTGTCGAACTCCGGCTTCTAAATCTAATTCAATTTGTTTTAATGCTGATTCGCGCTTGAGTCTGCGTGTACCTTTGAGTCCCTTGATATCTTCATCTTGAGATAAACCCTCTACAATAAAAAGTGGTTGAATGAGTTGACTTGAATTAAACTCAGTTTGAGCGCAGAGATTTCTTAAGTGAATATTACTTCTTAGTCGCTGGAGTCTTTTCATATTGTTACCTGCTTTAACCAATCTTGGTGGCTCAAAAAAATACACGGGTTTTTTAGGCCCTTAAGTCTCTCACTTATAACTTGATAAGTATGACCAGGTCCACAGCTATGACTTGCAGCAATAAGCTCTGGAAAAATTTCCATGGCTCTTAAAAAAGCCGACCCACTCATCCAGTAAAAATGCGTTTTCCCGGTTAAATCTGGCCAGTCTTTTACCTTAGGAACCAATTTATATGTCGCTAAGCTTTCTGAAGTACCTGTGATGCTATCGGCATCAGCGTGGGTTAGACGTAAAAACCCTACTTTTGCGCCCATAAGCTCAGTTAAAGCGGGGTCCTCTGACTCTCCCAAACCCTCAGCACATCCCCAAACCCACACCCCTTTTTGGGCTAATTTCTTCCATGTTTCTAATCCTGCAGCCCAGACAAGTTTGTCATGAGAAATGTTCCAATTTTGAGGTAAAGCATCAGCTTTTGAGATTAATAGGCCATCGAGAGTATTTTTATCTGACACTTCTTTAATGTTCAAATTTTCACGCTCAAAAAATGCAACATCGGATGTCTCAAGAGGCCATACTTTATCACGTGTTACTTTATCTTTAGGATTATCAAATTGATTTAAATCTGAAGAAACTAAAGTGACACTATCAAGTGATTTATCTTGCTCTGTTAGCCCTTGTAGAAAAGTAATCTGCCCGTACGGGCGCTTTAAAACTGTGACCCCAATTTTTTGGTGACACCCGCCGCCGTGACTTTTTAAAATTTCACGCTCAAGTGAAACAGTTTGAAATGTATTATGGCAATTGATTGCCGCTAAAAGTTTTTTAATTTCACTATGATTTTTTCGAATCTCTATGGCCAAAGCACCTTGGGCTGCTGCAGTAGGGTTTTTCTTCAATGGCAAAACCATCCATCGACACTCTTTTAATGACATGAGTAATTGATTTTTAGTTTCAAGAAATTCATCTTGCGAAGCTGAAAGCAAACGATCAAGTGCGGCTTTAGCAACCACAAGACCGTGAATTGAATCCGTGGTCATTAATTTTCTAAAACGTGTCGGGATATTTCCTCTCACAGATTCAAACTCAACTTTTTTAATCTTTGTAGGAAGAGCTTCTTTTAAAAAATCATTAAGATTATAAGCCCGCCTAGGAGACGAAGAAAATATTTTTAAAACTTCAGTGTTTACAATTTCTGACCATGCACTTTTTTTAACAATTAAAATATCTCGTGCGTCAGCTCGTAACATTGTCGCTATGATTTCAGTTCCCGCGCGCGTTTCTACGGGAAGATCTTTCCATGAATGAACAACAAGATCGGTATGACCCGCTATGAGATCTTGATAAAAATCTTCTGTGAAAACTCCTCTTTCAGGCATTTTCCAGAGGGGATCACTCAGATTTTTATCACCCATTGATTCACGAAACTGATAGTCAATTTCTATTTGAGGATGAGCTTTTTGCAGTGCCTGACCAACGGCATACGCTTGGATGCGCGCGAGATCACTTTTTCTGGAGGCTAAAATCAGCCGCACAGATCTTCCCAACCAAATGGCCTTAATTCAGTTTTTTTGAAACGATTTTCAATGAGTTTTTGAATATGTGATCTTGCAAGTGTGACTCGATTTGAATTTTCATTATCTGTTTGGCTCAACTCTGAATAAAGATCATGAAGTACAATCACTTCAGTTTTTGAACCTAAATTTAAAGGAGATTGACTAGAGTTATGCCTCAGATCAACGACCCGTTTCATTTCAGTGTTTTTCAAAAACCAGTTTTCAATTTTTGAGTTTTCAAGAGGAGCCGCAATGACAATGGTGTCTGCCTTTATTTTTTGAAAAGCAGGTTTGTTAAAACCACGTATTAATAGTTTAGAATAATTTTCTTTTAGTTTTAGGCCAGCTTTTTGATTTCGGCAAAAAATATTTAATTCTGCATTGGCATCAATTAACCAAGGCAACATCTCTTGTACAAGTTGACCAGAACCTAAAATTGCAAGTGTCTTTGTATCGCGCAAATGTTTACGCACAAGACTTCCATAAGTACGACTACCCAAATCTTTTAAATATTCTGTACGAATAATTTTAGCATCTATCAGTATCGACTGAAAAAGCTTACGCATAACATGCCCTGAAGGGCCTTGAGGGAATTGTGTCTGCTCGATGAGATTTTTAAATTGCCCCATGACTTCTGTTTCTCCAATAATAGGAGAATGCAGACCACAGACGACTTCCAGAAAAAACCCATATGCTTTTTCTCCGTTAAAAATTTCAGCTGAATCAGATATTATGAGCGAGTTGTCATTGATTCCCACTTGAATTTCACGAAGACAAGTTGCCCAGTGTATCCATGAGGCTGAAGACACCTTCGCTTTTGAGAAAGTTAGATCCTTCATCTTGTTTTGTTTTGCATGATGCACAATTACGAGATCTTCAAACATACTCTAAGGTTAGGGTAGATTTTCTATAGTTTTGTCACAGAATTGTCATGAGCTCGTTAATTTACTCTTTGAAGATAAATTGATCGCGCAAGATCACCTGGGCTAATACCTAGAAGCCCCTCTGGTGGCGGATGACGCAATACTGAAGTCCATTCTGAAGTGAAAGGCTTAAAAGTCATTGGTCTAAGTAAAAAAACCGGATTTCCATTATTTGCGTTCATAAAACTATAAAAAACCAGTTCAGAACAATAGAGTTCAGAAATTCCTAATTTAAACTCCGAATCATAGGGAGTACCAATAAACCGACGTGCATTTTGCACAGCTTTAATTGCTAAAATCTGCCCGTTTACTGATTTCATACGCATGTAAACGGGCTGTGAATTAATGCGACTAAGTAAATATTGAAGTGAAACGGCCATTACTTTTGGTTCAATCGCCATGATCACTACCCACGCTCCACTTGCATCACGATCAAGAATTCCTACATGAGAAAATGGAGAATTAGTTGTTTTCTCAATAAGAGAGCACACATAACAGGGCATCTTTAAAAAAATAAGATCACCTGGTTTTAACGCCCCAAAGGTTTGCGAAGTAAGAAGTAAAATACTCAAAACCAAAATAAATAATTGCACTTGCTGCTTTAGTACTTTCATGAGACAGGGGCTATCATCAAAACAAAGTGAATTCAACTATTTCGGTTCTTGACCCATGGCATTTCACAAGCTACATTTAGCCCGTTTTTGACAGCATTAAGGAGATCAAAATGGCATCACGTCCTAAAGTAGGCATCAACGGTTTTGGTCGTATTGGTCGCGTTCTTTTTCGCGCGGGTTTTGAAAAACTCGATATTTTAGCCATCAACGACACAACCGACTGTAAAACCCTCGCACATCTTTTAACTTACGACAGTATTCACGGACGCTTTCCTGGAACAGTTGAGGCTGGTGAAAATAGTCTCACAGTAAATGGTAAAAAAATTCCTGTTATTTCAACACGTGACCCAGGTGGGATCCCCTGGAATAAACATGGCATCGATTTGGTTTTAGAATGCACAGGTGCTTTGAAAAAACGTGATGATGCTGATCTTCATATCAAAAAAGGAGGGGCAAAACGGGTTATGATTTCAGCCCCCGCTGATGATTCAGATATCACAATCGTCATGGGTGTGAATCACACACAGTATGACCCTTCAAAACACACAATCGTGAGTAATGCGAGTTGCACAACAAATTGTCTGGCTCCCATTGCAAAAATTTTAAATGATAATTTTGGAATTGAAAGTGGCCTCATGACCACCGTTCATTCATATACCAATGACCAACGCTTAATGGATGCAGGCCACAAAGATCTACGGCGCGCACGAGCTGCAGCACTGAGCATGATACCCACAACTACTGGGGCAGCTAAAAGTGTCGGAAAAGTTATTCCTGAACTTAAAGGTAAAATCGACGGTGTGAGTATTCGTGTTCCCACACCTAATGTAAGTCTTGTAGATTTCGTAGCTAATCTTAAAAAAGATGCAACCGTTGAATCAATTAATCAATCCCTTATAAAAGCCGCTCAAGGCGATTACCGTGGCATTGTTGTTTGTGAAGAAAACGAACTCGTGAGCACAGATTTTAATGGTAACCCCGCTTCAAGCACTATTGATCTTTTGTGTACACAAATGGTGGGCCCGCGTTTAGTAAAAGTGCTTTCTTGGTATGATAATGAATCAGGTTTTAGTCATCGCATGGTCGATCTCGCCCTTTACATGGCTAAACTGGGATTATGAGTTCAGGACTTATTGATATTAAAACTATTGAAGAACTCAACATTGACGAAAAACGTGTTTTCATTCGCCTTGATCTCAATGTGCCCATGAAAGACGGAGTCATCACCGATGACACACGCATTCGAGGCGCGCTCCCCACGATTCAATACGCACTTAAACGAAAAGCAAAAATAGTTCTCGCAAGTCATTTGGGTAGACCCAAAGATACACCCGAAGATCGTGAAAAGTATTCTCTCTTAGCCGTTGGTAATCGACTAAGTGAACTACTTAACATTGAGGTTATCCTCTTTGAAGATCCCGTTGGTGAAGGCATTAAAGGTGTTTTAAGTGGATTAACTGAAAAACAAGTTCTTCTTTTAGAAAATACACGCTTTGTTTCTGGTGAAGAAAAAAACTCCATGGATATGGCAACTAATCTTGCTTCATTCACAGAAGTTTTTATCAACGACGCTTTTGGCGCTATTCATCGAGCGCATTGCACGGTGGCAGCACTTCCTAGTCTTGTTAAACATAGAGGCATTGGTTTTCTCATCAAAAAAGAAGTAGAGATGCTCGATAAACTGCTTCATCAAGCACAACACCCCTTTGTAGCTATTTTAGGTGGCGCAAAAGTGAGTGATAAAATGGGAGTCATAGATAACCTCATGGACCGCGTCGATGTTTTTGTTATCGGTGGGGCCATGGCTTATACTTTCTTAGCAGCTCAAGACATTACAGTTGGAACTTCTCTAGTTGAAAAAGATAAAATCCAATTGGCAAAAGATCTTCTCAAACGATTTAAAAATCGCGGCAAAAAACTAATTTTACCAATTGATCATGTGGTCGCAAAAGAATTTAAGGCACATGCCGATTCACAAAGAACTCCAACTCCAGCGATTCCTGATGGCCTGATGGGTTTAGATATCGGACCTAAAACTGTAGCTCTTATTCAAGAAGAATTACGAAATGCTAAAACAGTTTTTTGGAATGGTCCGATGGGTGCTTTTGAAACACAGCCTTTTGAAGTAGGGACTTTCGCTGTTGCAAAAACATTAGCAAACATCACTCATGAATATAAAGCAGTGACCATTGTAGGTGGGGGTGATTCTGTAACTGCCGTAGAAGCAGCAGGATTTACCTCACAAATGACTCATATTTCAACCGGTGGTGGTGCAAGTCTTGAGTATTTAGAGGGTCAAAAACTTCCCGGCCTTGAAGTACTTCGCCAAAAAGGTGTTGATGCAGTTCTTAAGGAATACACATGAGAAAAAAAATATTTGCCGGCAATTGGAAGATGCATCATGGCCCAAAAGAAACGTTAGCCTTTTTAAAAGAATTTAAAGAAATAGTTGCGCCCGATGCACATCGTGAATGGGTTTTTTTTCCGCCATTTGTAAATCTTATGACAATGCAAGAAACTCTAAACGGCAGTTTTATAAAATGGGGTGGGCAAAACTGTCACTTTGAGCAAAAAGGCGCATTCACTGGTGAAATCAGCCCTATGATGCTCAAAGAACTAGGATGCACCTATACGCTGGTAGGTCATTCAGAACGTCGACAAATTTTTGGAGAAACAGATTCTCTTTGTGCAAAAAAAGTAAAAGCACTTAATGAAGCTGGGGTTATCCCCATGCTTTGTGTGGGTGAAACACAAAATGAACGTGATGAAAACTTAACTAGCCAAGTTCTTAAAAAACAACTCCATGAAGGTTTAAGTTTATGGGATCCATCGCAGCCTTTAACATTGGCCTACGAGCCCGTCTGGGCCATTGGAACTGGCAAGGTCGCATCCCCTGCCCAGGCTGAAGAAGCCCATCAGATGATCAGGCAAGTCCTATCGTTAAAGTATGGCCCGGCAAGATCTGCTGAAATCCAGATACTCTATGGAGGCAGTGTTAAACCTGATAATAGCCGCGAATTAAGCGCTTTACCCAATATTGATGGATTCTTAGTGGGCAAAGCCTCACTAATACCAAAAACATTTGCTCTAATCGGTCAAACCCCCTTATAGTCCAGGAATTAGGAAATAAAAGGAGTTAATAGTCATGGAACAAGGTACTACACTCATCGCCATTTTACATATCGCAGTTGCACTGTTTTTAATCGTTGTTGTTCTCTTGCAAGACAGTAAAGGCGGCGGCGTTGGCGGTTCATTTGGTGGTGGCTCTAGCCAAACAATTTTTGGTGCCTCAGGTGCTGCTAGCTTCATGGTTAAACTCACTCGTGTTTGCGCAGTAGTTTTCATGCTCACCTGTATTGGACTCACATTAATGCTTTCAAGAAACTCAGGTCGATCGGTTGTTGACTCAATGCCCGTTGCGCCTTCAGGATCAGCGCCAGTCGCACCGGCCGTTCCAGCAGCACCCCTAGCTGTGCCAGCTCAACCAGCCCCCGCAGCACCAAGCGGCAAGTAAATAAGGAGAAACTTTGCGGAACCGCAAAGTCCAAAACATAGTTGCAGCTGCGCTCATCATCATAGCCCTTTTGGCCTTGCTCTTTCAGGGACAAATTTGGGAATGGTGGCAACGGTATTCATTACGCTTTGACTCACGTCCTGTGATCGCAGAAGTGGTAAGTGTTAATAAAAATGTGCGTTTTCGTTTACCTGAATCACTGACTTACTACAAAGCCTATAACCAACAAGGTCTTCACGCAAAAGACACAGTCTCAACGGACCTCGATAGCTCGGCCATCATTTCATTTAAATCAGGCCTAAAAGTAGAACTAGAACCAAACTCGTTAATCATCATTGAAGATTACGGCTCAGGCCCAGGCGCTTTAGAACTAACGTTCTTGCGTGGAGGTGTAAAAGTTTTAAGCCAAGGCGCTGGACCAAAAGTTAAACTCAAAGGTGCTGAAGTTTTAAAACTAAATTTGTCAATGCTTGATCGCGAAGCAAAACCAACTCCCCCTCTTACTGGCATTGGATTAGATGACATTAAACAAAAACAACGTGTTAAGAAGAAAAAAATTGAGAAAGAAACACTCCCCGATAGCTACATCGCCAGCGTTATTAAAAATCAAAAGACGTTTCTAAATCGCTGTTTCGCTCAACATTTACGACTTAACCCAGATGCCCGCGGGCGCATTGATACTTCCCTCACCATTGAATCAGATGGAACCATCAGCACAGCGCGCGTGATCGGCAGTACAATTCCAGACCCGGCACTTCAGCAATGTGTTGTGACAACACTTCAACGTGCGCGTTTTCGCTCGTTTAATGGAGATCCCATTATTGTGAATTATCCCATTAATTTTGAATGAACATGCAGACACTTGATTATCTATAGCGGGGGTGATTTATGTTTAAAAGTTTAAAAAATTTGTTTTTCCCTGAAAGCACCGCCACTGAGGCTCCCGTTAGCGGTCATATATATTTTGGCGCTGAGAAACGAAAACACGCACGTATTGCGTACCCATCTTTCGGAGCAATCGGGCGCCTTCCTACAATATTTCTGAACAATGTCAAATTACCTGTAGCGAATTTAAGTGTAGGTGGATTTTTGCTCACAAGCCCTCAACTGAATATGAAACCAGGAGATATTGGTCAATTTAAATTTACATGGAAAGTAGGTGCTGAGTTTGTTCAAAAGGCAAAACTACTGCGTGTAAATGGAACCCACTGGCATTTTAAATTTACCGATGTTGACCCACGATTTTATGTTCGTTTCTTTGATGTGACAAAACCCGGTGACCTTGGACGCTTTTGTATACAACTTTCAGAAAATGAAATTCCTAAAACCGATGGATTCATTGAGATGTGGAAAAACCCAGAAAAATATTTCGTGGGTTTTAAAACCACCGAAACAATCATAGATTTTGATGGACGTAAATTTAAGTATGTCTCAACTCAAGGACTTGTTTTAGATAATGGCACAATCGTTAAATCTGATGATCCGGTAATTGCTGACATTTTTCTTTTTTTAATTAATATTGTTCATCCAAGTTCAAAAGTACGCGAACTCATCGCTCAAATGACAGCACGCTATTTTAAGACTTAAGGTGAAGGAAGACTTATTACCCTGGTATGTTGTTGAATTAAAAATCTAAGTACAGCCGAAGTAAAACCTTCATCAATATTTTGTTCTTTAAACCAAGTGGCAGTACTTCTCATCATGACACTTAAAGTATCGATCATTTCTTTTTTATTCGCTGTAGATAATGTTTGAATTCGACCCATTCCATACCAATAAAAGTAAAGCCTGGTGGGCTCAAGTTCCATTTTTTTCCAAGCACCAATAAAACCAAACATCTCTAATGCAGAAATAATTTTACCGCTATTTTTTGCACCGTAATTCATGTCTTCGGGCAAACGCTTCATCAAATCTAAAAATTCTCTATCGTTAAATTTTGGTGATTTCACTGTGAAATCAAAAATCATATCAAACTTGGTATTAATATCTGTGGCTGAATCTATTTCCGCTAAAAATTGCGGGTAATTTTTCACATCATACTTTTCTCAATCAAGACCATCTGCTTTTTTGAATTGATATGGAGGGGCGATATCATTTCCGTATACTTTTCTGTAAAGTGTGAACTGTTCCTCAAGAGTCAATTCAGCTGCGACTACAGTAAATACAAGTGACCGTTTATCAGCTGAAGCCGTAATATTCACAACATCGCCTGACTTGACTTGATCTGCCGAAAGCAAATTCGTTAACGGATCTGCAATTAAATGTTCTACTGTACGACGAATACTTCGCCCGCCAAATTTTGCTTCATATCCACTTTTCAAAATAACATTTTTAGCCTCAGGAGAAACGTTGAAAAACACTTATGTCATAGTGTTGGCAAAGAAGTTTTTCCGCTGCACAGCGGCCAAGTTCATGTTTAACACTTTCAAAGATTCTTCTGGGGTAAGTTGTGAAAATACAAACGTCTTATTAATTCTATTTAAAAATTCAGGTGATAATCGTTTTCCTGCTGCATATAATGCGGCTTTCACAAGGCGATCATCACGTTTTTTCATTTGATCAGTGGCAGTGCCAGTATTTATTTTTGCAAAACCAATATTGTTATTTTCTGTAAGAATTTTTTGCATGTCACCCTGACCAAGATTACTTGTCAGTATAAAAATCGTATTTGAAAAATCAACTACTTTGTTTGAAGCCGTAGTCATTTTTCCAGTATCTAAGATTGCCAAAAGTAGGCGTTCAAGACTAGCACTCGCTTTTTCAATTTCATCGATTAAAACGATATTTACGTTATGTTTTTTACTAGTAATCTTAGCCAATATTTCAGGTGTAATGAGCGCTTCTGTTTGACCATGGCCTATGTAACCTGCAGGTGAACCAGTAAGTTTTGATATTGAATGTTCTTCTTGTAGTTCACCACAATCTACTCTAACCATTGCGTCTGGGTCACCATTGATTGCCTCAGCAATTGCTTCGGCCGTTAATGTTTTACCGGTTCCAGTAACTCCAAGTAATAAAAATGAAGCTATAGGTTTGTTTTTACTCTTTGTTCCACTAAAACCTCTTTGTACAGCTTGAGCTAATGTATACTTAAGTTCACTTTACCCAACCATAAGACGATCTAATTTATGTAAAACATCAAGTCCTTCAGTTCCAAGTTTTGTATGATCTAATTGAGGTTGCTCCCCAAGAATAAAAGAAATTCTACTTTCTGGATTTTTAGAAATTTTCCCCAAACTATCACTCAGTTCGTCACCAGTTAAACCTTGGAGTTCTTTTACACATTGGGATACCTTTACCAGTGCTGTCGATTGAGCAGCTTGGGCCAAAGTAGAAATAAAAATTGAAGCGACGAAGAGATTTAAAGTAAGAAATGTTTTTTGCACTGAAGCTGACTCCTGTTTGTTGAGAGTTCTATAATTACAAATGCAAATAGTATGTTGCGTGAGGATTAATATATTCGATTTAAGGGCCAACGGGGTGAGTATTAAAAAGTCAGTGTGACAAAATACGCTTAAAATTTTTGGGTCTCCGGCTTTAAACGGGGTGTGGCCATTTGAAAAAGAAATGATCAGTGTTTATCGATAGATGATTCAGATAGCCACAGCGTTGAATAATCGGCTTCTCACTGGTACAAATGTTTTTGCTTATGATGACCATGACAAAGAGTTTGCAGATTATGAGTATCATTTGTTCCATTCAAAGAGAGTGCTTTTATATGATGAATCTCCACCCATCTCTGAGATTCACAGCGATGACCACTTTCATTTACGTGTGCACATCGTCCTTGATCTCGTAAGTTTACTTGATGCTTTTGTTGAGCTGAGATGTAACGTGTCCCCGGGACAGAAGCAGCTGCGTTATT
>Ga0163151_10002379_pt1 | contig 29299 bp, 32 predicted proteins | sample OliLakLV19MP5IB2_FD_145596 | JGI IMG/M metagenome (GOLD analysis project Ga0163151, IMG submission 145596) | Freshwater microbial mat bacterial communities from Lake Vanda, McMurdo Dry Valleys, Antarctica - Oligotrophic Lake LV.19.MP5.IB-2 | ecosystem: Environmental > Aquatic > Freshwater >...
CGTCGGCCACCGATCCCGCTGCCCGTGCCGTCCGCTGTCTGGATCAACAAGCCGGCAACGTCAAAGGACGAGCCAGAAACTCACTAAACTCCCATGCCGGGTGTCTCAAAGTTGTTGACACGCGCCGGCGGCTTGATCGTCGCTGCCCAGTACGGGAAGGGCTTCATGACCTGCCGCACCGGTTCGGCCCGCTCCTGGTCCGCACCCGCCAATGTTCGTGTCGAAGGCGGCAGCGTCGGCCTGCAGGCCGGAGCCGGCGAAGTCGACATGTTCCTTCTCGTTATGAACGAGGCCGGAGCCAAAGAACTACTGAAGAGCGAGTTCAAACTGGGCGGCGAAGTCTCAGTCATGGCAGGCCCTGTCGGGCCGTTCCAGCCAAGCCTCCACCGACGCTTTCATGCACGCCAAGATGCTCGCCTGGTCTCACTCCCGCGGCATTTTTGCCGGCATCGCTTTGCAAGGCTCCACCTTGCGAGAGGACATGGATGACAACATCGCTCTCTATGGGCGGCCTCTCACCAACCAACACATCATTGAAGGCAATCTCACACCACCTGAGGCAGCCGGACCCATGCTTAGTATCCTGACTAACCAGGGCCGGCCCGCCACAGCCGTTAAGAAGTAGCGGCAGCCGGAGCCGTCTGGCTGTTCCAGTAACTGCTCACCACCGCGCGGTTCACCGTTGCCCTCCAACGTGCATTGAACCGCGCGGCTACCTCCGGACACCCTTCCAGTAACGACCCCAGCCCCAGCCGGACATGCGGCGGAATGACCTCAGGATGGCATTCGCCCGCCAGTTTCTCCTCCACCTCCCGCCACCGGTTCGTCAATCCGCCCGTGTCCAGCAGCACCACCCGTTCTCCACTCACGCCGAAGTTCTTTAGATGCGCGTCCAGCGAAAACAATCCCCGCTGCCATCCTCTCTGCCGCACCGCCAGAAACCGTTCCAGCCACTCCTCCACTTCCACAAACCGACCCTGCGCTCCCAACTCGTTCAAGCGTTGAAACAGAGTCGCTTCCACCCGCTCGGTGGCCTCCGTCACCACCAGCCATCCCGGCCATCCGGCGATCGTCACTCGCACCGGTGGAAAGTTCACTCGCGCCGGAATCAGTTCACTCCCCGTCAGGTACTGCTCGGCCAGCTTCTCTCCGCGGATCCGGCCCCGCTGATACATCGTCCACACCTGCTTCACGTGCGTGGTCATCCACAAGCCTTTGGGCAGTATGGCCATGCTCCATTGCACGGCCACTCGCAGCAGCCGGATCTGCCGCGACGGCCGTGCCAGCATCTGTTTTCCCATCTCGCCCGGGATCAGCCGCTGTAACCGCCGCAGCAGCTTCCACACCACGATCAGCGCCACCACTTCAGATGGCGATCGCTCGCGTTGCACTACCCAGTGCCGCGATGCATACACTACCTTCCCCACTCCCTCCCCCAACCGCGGCAGTCGCCCTGACAGTAATTCCGAGGGCGCCTCCTCCCACTCATAGACTCCTGGTCCTGTCTGTTCTTCTGTCATACCCTGCGGCTCTTTCGGGTTCACGGAGCTTTACCTCCAACTGACCCCTATTCTAGCCCCCGTTTTTGCCCGATGGTTTGGACTGCCCCAGCCGCGTGTCTCCCTTCAACAGCTCCCGGAAATACCATTCCTGCTTCTCGACATCGCGCACCGCTTTCGACACCAGGTCCACGGTCCCCGGATCGTCCGCATCATCGGCCTCCCGTGCCGTCTCGCGCAGCTCCCGAATCACCCGGATGCAGTTGCGATCCGCCTCCTCCACCATCTGCCGTACATCGCGGTGACCGCCCTTCGCCATTTCGACACTCCCCTTCGCCTGTACCTGCTCCAGCGAGAACACCGGATCCTGTCCGATCATCCGCAGCCGCTCGGCAAATTCGTCGAATAACTCCAATGCCTCCCCGGCGAACTCATCAAACAGCAGATGCAGATCCCGGAATTGTGCTCCATACACTTGCCAGTGATAGTGCTTATAGTTAATAAACATCAGCAGCGTATTTGCCACCTGCCTCTGCAGTTGTTTCGTCACCGGATTGTCCGGCGTGTTCAGGTGAGATATCTGCTCTGACGTCTCCGCGATTTCTTCCACTCGTTTAGCCATTCGTCATTGCCTGTCTTTCTATTTCTCGCGTCTTTGCCGCGATCAACTCCACTCCCCTTGCACACATACCGCCACTACTCGCACACTTCCGTTTACACGATAACCGGTTGGCGCCGCACTTGCTTTCTTCAATTTTGTAGGCCGAGTTTGTTGTAGGCCGCCGCCACTTGGACAAATTACCTATGATGAGAATTAACCAGACACTCAATCCCAACCTTACCGCCCGCGAAGTGGATTCTTTCGCACGCGGCCTCCACCAGCGTGTCATCGGTCAGGACGAGGCGATACGCCAGGTGGTCAACATCTACCAGATGTTCCTCGCCGGCATGTCCTCCCCACGCCGTCCTATCGGCAACTACCTCTTCCTGGGCCCCACCGGCACCGGCAAGACCCGCCTGGTGGAAGCTGTTGCCGAATGCCTGGTCGGTAGCCCCGAGGCCGTAATCAAAATTGACTGTGCCGAGTATCAGCATTCCCACGAAACCGCCAAACTCGTCGGCTCGCCCCCCGGCTATCTCGGACACCGGGAAACTCCTGCCCTTCTGCAGCAAAAGTCTCTCAATAAGTTCCATACCGAAAAGCTCAAAGTCAGCTTTGTCCTGTTTGATGAAATCGAAAAGGCCAGTGACGCTCTCTGGAATCTTTTGCTCGGCATCATGGACAAAGGCACCCTCACCCTTGGCGACAACACCGCGGTGGACTTTTCACGCTGCATGATTTTCCTGACCAGTAATGTTGGCGCCTCCGAGATGGGAGCGATCCTCCGCCCCAGCCTCGGCTTCGGCTCCCGCACCATCCGCGAACAGCATGATGGCGGACACCTCGACGAGGAAATCTCCCGCCGCATCGCCCGCGCCAGTCTCGATGCCGCCCGCAAGCGTTTCACTCCCGAGTTCATCAACCGTATCGACCAGCTTGTCGTCTTCCACCCGCTCGGCGACCGGGAACTGCTCCGCATTGTCGATCTCGAGCTCCAAAACGTGCAGCGCCGGGTCTTTGAATCCCACAAGGAAAACGCCTTTATGTTCTATGTAACCGAGCCGGCGAAGAAGTTTCTACTTGCCGAAGGTACCGATGTCCGCTACGGCGCCCGCCATCTCAAACGCGCCATCGAGAAGTGTCTCGTCTTTCCGCTCTCCAATCTCATCACCACCCAGCAGGTCCGCGCCGGCGATTTGATCGCCGTCGATTGCACCGCTGACCAGGGCGTCCTCACTTTCTCCAAACAGGCCGAAGGCATCCCCAGCCAGATTGTCACCAAATGCGTTGGCGATCATTCGCTTGCCGATGCCACCATCGCCGCCGCCATCGAAGCGCAACCGGCCCCGGCGTTCGCCCGCTCGGTCCGCCGCGGTTGACATCCCGCCTCGCTCACCATGCCAGGGAACTTTCACTCCTCCTGTTCTCCCTTCCCTCCCAGGGATCCACCGGGCAAGTGGTTCGTAAAGTGCAATGCATCTTGTGCCGGTAGTGGGTAAGCGTATTCCGGCTGGCTTTCTAACAACCTGCTTGCCCGCAGAACGCGGAGGTACGGTTTAGTGCCTTTTCCGGCCTGGGGGTCGGTCGCGTTCTTATTTTCCAAATTGTGTTAGGGGGTAAATCACGGTCATGTGCGACTATTCCTTGCATGCTCATCCCAATCGCCTCGCGGCGGAAGGAGAGACTCTGACCAGCACCCGGTTCCCGGGCGGCTCCATGGGCTTTACCTCGCCCTCGGAAATGCCTTGTACCGTCTCTGCCGACCGTCACCACGATGCAAAGATCTTCGTGGCCGTCTGCATTCCACCCGGAGCGCAGCTCGTCCTCGAAAACATTCCCGCCCGCCTGCAACAGGAATTGAGCGTCTCCGATACCGAGTTCGTCACCTTTACGCAACTCGGCCTGGAAGCTTATACCCATCGCGATGCTGTCCGTTTCGAGAATGGCCGGGAGATCCTTCTCCAGCGTCTCAATGAGAATCAGCGGGCTCGCGTCCTCTCCCTCGCCAACGCCGCCACGCGCGAACTCGAAGAACCTCTCGCCGTTCATGGCAGCAACCGCCGCGCCGCGCCGGTCGCCGCCTTCAGTGCCCGCAGCTTCTTCCGCCGCGCCTGGGATGCCCTCGTTGGATCGCCTGCTGCTGCCGCTTCGGCGGACAGGCCGATATCCACCGACGAAACGTCCACTTCCCGGTCGCCCCGGCAAGTCGTTTCTCAATCGTAATCGGAGTCGCCCCAATTTCTACTTTTCGCCGGCATCCAGGAGGTGCCGTTCCCATGCCGTTTTGTGTTTCCGCCATCACGCTCATCCTCCTCCTCTCGGCCTGTCAGGGCCAGACTCCTAACACTCCCGTTGCCGCGCGTACCACGCCTGGGACCTCTGCCGGCGAGCCCAGGTCCGGTGCCGCTGTCCTCTCCTATGCCGACGTCGTCGCCCGCGTGGCCCCCGCCGTCGTCACCGTTCGCTCGGAGCGCCGCGTCCGCGCTCCCCAGATGTTCCCCTTCTCCTCCGATCCCAGACTGCGCGAGTTCTTCGGCGATCGCGGCGGCGGCCCACCCACCGAACCTCAGGACCGCCTCCAGCGCGGCCTCGGTTCCGGTGTCATCGTTCGCGCTGACGGCCACATCCTCACCAACCACCACGTCGTCGACGGCGCCGAAGACATTCGCATCGAACTACTCGACGGCCGGCGGATCCAGGCCAAACTCGTTGGCTCCGATCCCGCCTCCGATGTCGCGGTCCTCAAAGTCGACGCCCCCAACCTCCCTGTCATCGAACTCGGCGACTCGGAAACCGTCCGCATCGGCGACATCGTCCTCGCCCTCGGCAATCCCCTGGGCATCGGCCAGACCGTCACTGCCGGTATCATCAGCGCCAAGAACCGTTCCACCGGTGTCGGTGAAGGCAGCTACGAGGACTTCCTGCAAACCGACGCGCCTATCAACCAGGGCAACTCCGGCGGCGCCCTCGTCAACTCCTCCGGCCAACTCATCGGCATCAATTCACAGATCCTGTCTACCAGCGGCGGAAGCATCGGCATTGGCTTCGCCATCCCCGCCAACATGGCGCGCAATGTCATGGACCAGCTCGTCGAGCACGGCCGCGTCCGCCGTGGTCAGTTGGGTGTCGGCATTCAGCCTCTCTCCCCGGAGCTCGCCTCCAGCCTTGGCGTCACCGGCGACGTCAACGGAGTTCTTATCAACTCCGTCTCGCCAGGCTCCCCAGCCGAACGCGCCGGCCTTCGCCGCGGTGACATCATCACCGCCCTCAATGGCGAGCCCGTAGCCGACCCCAACTCCCTTCGCAACCGCGTTGCCGCCGCTGGTCCCGGTGCCGAGATCGAATTCGCCATCCTCCGTGACGGCAACAAACAGAGCATCAAAGCCCGCCTCGCCGAAATGAGCGCGGACGCTGCCGCCGGCGATGCTCCCGGCCAGTCTGGCGCCCCCTCCAGTTCCCCCACCGGTGCCATCGGCATCGCAGTCGAGCCCGTGCCTTCCAACGTCGCCACCCGTCTCCGGCTGCCCTCCAATCAGGGCCTCCTCGTCCGTGGTGTCGATCCCGCCGGCCCCGCCGCCAGCTCCGGAATCGCCCCCGGCGACGTCCTTGTCGAAGCCGCCAGGCAGCCTCTCCGCGCTGTCTCCGATCTCACCGCCGTTCTCGGCAAGTCCACCGGCAAGCCCGTTGCCCTGCTCGTCAACCGCAACGGCCAGACGTTCTTTATCACCGTTACCCCACGCGCCCAGTAAGCAAGCTCAGTCCGGCTTCCGCGCCAGGTAGAACGTCCGGAATTTTCCGATATCGCCGCGCATCCCTAAATCGTTGCCGGCATCCAGACTCGCGATCGCGCCAAAGCCCGCCTTCCCCAGATCCGCCATCACGTGCTCATGCGCGTGATGCTTCTGCGTCAGCGTGTAGTCGCTCCGCTCCCATAGCCCCTTGCGCAGCAGAAACTGCGTGATGTCGCAGGTCGCCACCCCTTTCCCTCCCTCATACCGTCCCTGCGCCACGCTTACCACCGCCGCCTCCACGATCGCCGAACTGTTCGCCCAGAAATCCGTGTACGCCCCCTCCCGGTTCAGATCGAACGCAAAGTAGCCCCCCGGCTCCAGACTCTCCCGCACCCGCCGGAACACCTGCTGCAGATCCCGCCGCGTCATCACGTGATTCAAACTGTCAAACGTCGATAGGACGCAGTCGAATCGCTCCTTCAGCACAAACTGTCGAGCGTCCGCCGCATAGAACGTCGCCTCGGGCGCCCGTTCCCGCGCGTATCCCAGCATCTTCTCCGAGCCGTCCACTCCCACCACCCGAAAACCCCGCTTCACCAGAGCTCGCGCCACCCGCCCGTCCCCGCAGCACAGGTCCAGCACCCTCGCCTCTGCCGGCAATAGCCGCAGCACCAGCCGCTCCAACACACCCATCGCCTGGGTATGAAACTCCGACCCCCAATGATGCGCGTACAGCCATGCAAACGCGTCATAGCCCTGGTACCGCTCCTGCTGCTGCCCTTCTCCCGCTTTCATAGCTTCCCATCATGCCGCGTTCTTAACCGATCCTGTAACGTCTTACGCTTTCTTCTCGCTCTACACAGCAGAATGTCTCCTCGCCGCTTGCTCCCCTTTGTTCTGCTGGCGTTGACATCGGTCGCTATCTACCTCACGTTCCGGCTCGCCCTCCCCTTCCTTCCCGCCATCGCCTGGGCCCTCGCCCTCGCCATCTTCGGCAATCCTCTCTTTTCCAGACTCTCCCGCAGGTTCCCCAATCGCCCCGGCGCCGCCGCCCTTCTCGCTGTCGTCATCATCGTTCTCGTCGTCCTCACTCCCCTCGCCCTTCTCACCAACTCCGTCGTTCGGGAAACCACCCGCGCGGCAGACTACTTCGAAACGCTCGACTGGCGCTCCCTGCCTTTCGTGAACTGGCTCGACGACCGTATCAATCTTCGCTCCGAACTCGAACGCCTCTTCACCACCGTCCGCGACCGCATCGGTCCCCTCCTCCGCGGCACCGCCGACATGCTCCTCCAAACCGCCATGACGCTGTTCTTCCTGTTCTTCTTGTTTCGCGATCAGCAGCTCATCCGCAGCCACCTCCCCTTATCCGACGAAGAGACCAGCAACTTCTTTGAGCGCTCCTGGCAGATGATCTACTCCACCATCAACGGCATCCTGATCGTCGCCGCCGTGCAGGGATTTCTGGGCGGCCTCATGTTCTGGATTCTCGGTCTGCCCGGTCCCATCCTCTGGGGCTTCGTCATGATCGTCCTCTCCACCATCCCCATGCTGGGCGCCTTTGTCATCTGGATCCCCGCCGCCCTCTACCTCCTCATCCTCAGCCAGTGGTGGAAAGCCATCATCCTGCTCGTCTGGGGCTCCTTCGTCGTCGGTCTCATCGACAATCTCCTCTACCCCATGCTCGTCGGCCGCGATACCCGCACCCATACGCTTCCCGTCTTCATCGCCATCATCGGCGGCATCGTTGTCTTTGGCGCTTCCGGCCTTATCCTGGGCCCGCTTGTCCTCGCCGTCACCCTGGCCTTCCTCGATATCTGGCGCGCCCGCCTCGACGCCCAATCCAAGCCCCCTCTCGTCACCCCGCCTCACCACTAGCCCGCATTGGTGTATAACAGCCTGTAACGGCTTTGTGCCGATCTACCCTCCGGCGACCCTTCGCCCTTCCGCTCCAGGCCTGGCGTCGCCGAAAAAGGTGCTGCTGCTTGCCCCAGCCATTGTCCACCTCTCGCCTTGGTGTTCGATTCTGCACCGCCCTGTTCTGGACCGCCTTCGCGGCCTCCTCTTCCCTCGGCCAGTCCACCGTCGGCATTTTTTTCCAGTTCGATCACGATCCTTCGCCTGCGGTCCTTGCCGCCATGCGCGACGAGACCGCTCGCCTGATGGCCCCTGCCGGCTTCGCCACCATCTTTCAAGGCTCCTCGCCCACAACCGCCACCCCCAAAGCCGCCTTCGACACCGCTTTCTCCGTCCGTCTCAAAGGCGCCTGCCACACGGCCGCCACTCTCCGCCTCGACAGCGCCGGCAACCTCGATCCATTCGCCCCCAGCACCGTTCGCCTCGCGGCCACCCGCACCTCCGGCCGCTCAGTCCTCCCCGTTGCTGAAGTCGAATGCGACACCATCCTGAGCGCCCTGCGCTCCGTCCCCCTCAAACGCCGCTCCCGCATCTTCGGCTATGCCCTCGGCCGCGTCATCGCCCACGAGCTCTATCACCTTCTGCTGCAGTCCACCGGTCACGGCAGCAATGGACTGGCCCGCGCCGTCGTCTCCTGGTCCGAACTCCTCAGCGACTCGCTCCAGTTCGATGCCGGCGACCTCCATCGTCTCCTCCACACCACCAGGCGCTAAAAAAGCCTCGCCGGTTTTTACGCCGGCGAGGCTGTCCGTTTTCGTGTCCGGTTTACTTAACTCATCACCACAGGAACCGTGCCGCCACCTGGAACAGCCGGCCTCCCATCCCGTTGAACAACTGCGTTGACGTCCCGTAGCCAGGCTGCCCCAGCGCGGAAACCGGATTCGTCAGGTTCGTCGTATTCGTCAGGTTATACGCCTCGCCCCGCAGTTCCATCTTCACGTCTTCGCGGATCGCGAAGTTCCGCAACAGCGACAGGTTGTAGTTGAACATCTCCGGTCCGCGGATCGCATTCCGGCCCAGCGACCCGAATCCGCTCGACGGCGTCTCGAACAGGCCCGTGTTGAAGCTCGTCTCCGACGCCAGGCTGCTTTGGCCTACGTAGTTCGCCGGCACTGCCGAAACACCCGGGCAGTTGCAGAACAGCGGGCTCGTCGTCACTGTGTACGGCGTTCCCGATGCCCATTGCAGAACCCCGTTCAGATCCCAGCCGCCGAGGATCTGCGTGAACATCCCCTGGCCCCGGTTCTCCCAGAACGGCAGCCGCCACATGTGGCTGATCGCCAGCATATGCGTCCGGTCAAAGTCCGACGGCGCATAGTTGGCGTTCCGGTCAAACGGATTCAGCAGCGAACTGCCGGTATCCATCGTCCGCGACCACGTATACGATGCCGACATCGCCAGCCCCGACGACATCCGCTTGGTCAGGTTCGCCTGCAGCGCGTTGTAGTTGCTGTTGGCTCCATTGGCAAGCTCCGACGTCTGCGCCGATCGTCCCAGCGTCGATCCCGGAAACCCGGTCATGCCGGTCCCTGGCATCGCCGCCAGCGCGCGCTGATAAGCCAGTTGCCTGCCCCGCGTTCCCATATAGCCGACATCGAACAGGAACCCGGCGCCCATGTCTGCCTGCACCATCGCCGACATTGTCTGCACATAAGGCGTCCGGACATCGGTCGAGCCCACTGCCAGCGGCAGGTTCGCCGCCATCCCGTTCCCGGTCCCCCGCGGCACCTGGAACGGCACCGCCCCAAACGTCCCCGCCATGCCCAACTGTGTCCCCATCTGCAACTGGTTCAACGCAGTCTGGCCGATCGGCGTCGGATAGTAGTACAGCCCATATCCGCCGCGAATCACAAACCGCTCCGTCGGCCGGATGGCAATTCCCACCCGCGGCGCGATGTTGTTGTAGTCCCGGTTGGGCTCCACTCCGCTCTGCATGCTGTTCGTCACCGGGTCATATGCGAACGAACCAGATGCAAACCGCGTCCGGTACGGCGTGTACAGGTCGTACCGCACCCCCAGTTCCAGATACACGCGTTGCCACAGATTCAGCGTGTCCTGCAGATATCCGCTGACCTGCGACCTGCGCCAGGTCGGTGTCTCGGCAAACTGCGACACTCCCGCCTGCGACGGGTTCCCGGTCAGGAAGCTCGCAAACGAATACGCCGCCGGGTTGAACCCCGTTGCCGATCCCGCCGGCGAGTACGTCGCCCCGGGCCCGAATGCAAACGATCCGGCCGGGCTGAATGCCGACGCCTGGAAGCCCGTCGCCCGCAGATGCTGCAGTTGCGCTCCGAACTTCAACCGGTGGATCCCGGTATGCAAGATCCAGTTCGTGGAAGGATCCCACGTGTCATTCGTCGTCCGCGCCGCGAAGTTCCTGCCGATCGGCGTGAACCCGTCGATTGTGATCTGCGGCAGCCCGTTCGTGAATCCAAAGCCCGATAGCGTGTCTTCAAAGTCTCCATTGGAGCCGTTGAAGCCGTTCCCGGATCGCAGGAACGGCCGGATCCCGTAGCCGAATCGCTGGTAGCCCAGCCGCAGTTCGCCCAGCATCGTGTCGGTCGCGTTGAACGCCACCGAGGCCACTCCGCTGTGATTCCGCAGTTGCCCGTTTCCGATGTTGCCTAAGTTTCCCAACAGCGATCCCTGGTCTACATCTCCATGCGTAAACCCGTAGCGGAAGAACCCCGTCGCCCGGTCGTTAAACCGGTGGTCGAGCTGCCCGTCCGCGCGATGCGTATCCTGCCTCGCCAGCACATTGCCGTAGAGGTTGTTTGCCAGCCCCTCACGGTTCGGCAGCGGCACCTCGTCCAACAGCGCCTGAGAGAACGGGCTGGTCCGCGAGGACGGAATCATTCCGCCCGCAAAAGGAGCGCGCCCCACACCAGTCGACGCATTTCCCGTCGCCGGATCATACAGCGTCACCCCGTTGCCGAACGCGCTGAAGTTTCCACTGCGCAGCGCTGCCGTCGGCACCGTCGCAAACTGCGTCTGATAGCCCCGCCGCAGGTTTCCTTCGTACGACCCGAAGAAGAACATCTTGTTCGGCGCGATGGGTCCTCCCATAGTTCCACCAAACTGGTTCTGGTTAAACCGCGGGGCAGAGTTTCCGTCCGGATTCAGCGGATTGCGCGACGCAAAGAAGCTGTTGGTGTGGAAAGCGAACAAGCTTCCATGGATCTCGTTCGTTCCCGGCCGCGTCGACACGTTCGACCAACTGCCCGCCGCCGGCCCGAACTGCGAATCATAATTTCCAGTCCGCACCGTCAGCCCGCGAATGGCTTCGTTTGGCACAACGCGGCTCACGTTTCCGGTCAATGCTTCGGTGGCGTAAGTCCCGTTGTCGAACATCTGGTTGGCTTCCGGGACCTGCCCGTTGACATGGAACTGCCGCCGCTTCTGCGGATCCTCGAGCAGGTCCTGTGTGTGCGTCGGCGGCGTCACGCCCGGCATCAGCCCGATCAGTTGCTGCACTTGCCGGTCCTGTACCGGAAGCATTCGCACCGCTCCGGTATCATACTGCCGTGAGACTTCCGCGTCCTCCTGCACCAGCGGCGCCGCGGCCCGAATCTCCACCACTCCCTGTTGCTGCCCGGTCTGGCTGGTGACCCCTTCTGGCTCAAACAGGATATTCATCTGCGCCGATTGTCCCGACACGATCTCGACATTCTGCTGGCTGCGGTGCCGCCCGCCGCCGGCTTCCACTTCCACCCGGTACGACCCCGGCGGCACGTTCATGCTGGTGAAACTTCCGTCCGGCTTGGCCATGATCCGTTGCGAGTTCCCGCTTACTGTTTCTACCAGCACAATGACGACATTCGGAATCCCTTGTCCCTGGGCATCCGTTACTTTTCCCGATAGTTCTCCCGTTGCCGGTGCCTGACCCCAAAGCAGGGCCGTCGCGGCAAGCGCAAGTATCCCTAATTTCATTCTGATCTCCATAACATACCCCTTACCAACTAACCTTAGTTACGGTTCTATGTTTTCTGTTGCAACGATATCCGCACGCACTATATACCGCATCGGCGCTTTTCCGATGTAGTAAAACGGATAGCAGGTAATTAGTGTGAGCGCCGCCTCCCGCGTCGCCCGAAGATAGGCCGTGTGTGTCGGCCTGACTATTTCGAGCCCCGTTACCCGGTAGCGGTGCCGCCGCTCCCTGTCTGGCTGCACCACCACTTCATCGCCGGCCCGCAGGTCTTTCAAGAACCGGAAATGCGTGTCCCGGTGTCCGGCGATGATACAGTTCCCCCGGCTGCCGGGCGGCGCGCTTTCACTCAGCCACGCCGCCCCTTTCAGCAGGTTCCGCCGCGTCGCTCCTCGCAGGATGAACTCTTCTCTGCCCAGTTGCGGCACCCACAGCCGTGCCACAACGTCCCCATCCCGCGCTGCTGCAACCGGACCTTCCGAGGCGTCCTCTGCTGTTGCTGCTGCTGAATCCCATTCCGCTTCCCTGCCCTTCCACTCCCGCAGGGCTTCTTCCTGTCCCGCCTCGCTGAGCAGCCACACTCCGCCCCCAGCGATCAGCAGGACCATCCCGGTCCCCAGCAGTAAATTCCCCAGCCACCACCGCATGATGCGCTATGTCACTGGGCTGTTGGGCGTCGCAGCCTCCATCCGGTCAACACCATCCCGGCTCCCGCCAGCAGCAGCGGCAGCCAGTGCGCTGCCGTATCGGGCATCGCCGGCGTTGTCCGTTCCGGCCGCGGTATCGGGTCTCGCACCGGGGCCGGCGCTGGCTCCGGCTCCCGAACCGGTGTCGGCTCTGGCTGCGGCGTGGGCTCCGGATCCCGTACCGGAGGTGTTACCGGCTGCGGTGTGGGTTCCGGCTCTTTCACCGGCGGCGGCGTGGGCTGCGGTGTGGGTTCCGGCTGTAGCGCCTGCGCCACTTCCTTCGGCGCCTCTCCCGGCTTGTAAGTCACGGCCATTCGCATTCCATTTACCCGTACCACCCGCAGTACCTCTTCCTGATTGTCAGGAGGAGGCTCAAACTGGTATCCGTACCGCTGCCCCTCCACCCAGATCTTGCTCACGTAGTAATTGTTCCCGCGCTGCTCCAGGATCACTCCCGTGGCCTCCTTCGGCGCGGTCGTCTCCATCGGTATCGCCGACGCGGTTGCCTGCACCTTCATCCCGTCCTCTGTGGAGAACTCCAGAATTCTCGGGCTTGTCGTGCTCTCCAGTTGCCGCACCGTATATTCACCCGGCGGCAGCGGCTTCCCTCCTACGATCACCGGGTTCGGGAATGTCACCACCAGGGTGTCTTTCACCGGACCTTGCGCGATCATGGCCATGGAGCCGATCAGCAGAGTCGTTGTTACTGCAATTCTAGTTACGCTCATACAACTCCCATCCTTTACTACTTCTTTCAGGCGAGTGGATGCGATTCTCGCTGCTCGCCCGCCTGCCCTTTGCAAATGAAACGGCGGGCCGTGGGGCCTGGCGGTTCTTTCAAAGCTATATCAAGTAACAGGCAATGTTCCCCTTGAGCTATCTGTTAGCACTCCATACGCCACCGTGCGCCCCTACACCCGATTTCGCCTGTTCTGTAACATAACCCCCCCCGTCGCTATCTTAATTTATACATGCGATCCAGAACCGGTCTTTTCCTTTACGTCCTCGCCGGCTCCGCCTCGGCGTTCTTCGTCCGCCGCTGGCTTCAGGCTTCCAGATGTCATACTGTCGAGGAAAAAACTACAGCGGTAGAGGCCGATATCGACTCCGTCGGAGAAGACTCCTTCCCCGCCAGTGATCCTCCCTCCTGGTCCGGATCCCACGCCGGATGAGCACACCCCGTCCCAAATACAAGCAAATGCACTCTGGCATTCGCTTTGCTTCTCCCAGATTGAAAGGGCCTGTCTCTTATGTCCTACGCCGAAGCTTTTGCTCTGTTCCCGGATATGACGGTCGGGCAGACTGCCGCCGATCGCCTGCGCATGGCCGGGTTTGACGAGATCGACCTTGCCGGGCCTGATCAGGTCAACACCCCGCTGTTGCCCGGCAACGCCAAGGACAATCAAAGGAAAATGGAAGGTACCTTCGCCACCGCCGCGGTCGGTCTGCTCGTCGGCGCTCTGCTCGGCATGGCTGTCGGTGTCGCCTTCGGTTTCTCCGGCGCGGCTGTCGGTGCGATCGCCGGCGGATCCGCCGGCGCGCTGATTGGGATTTCTATCGGTGTGGCAATCTCAAATCGCAGCGAGTCAAAATATCGCGACTACATTGAACGCGGCGGCGTTCGTCTCACCGTTCGTTGTCCGAACGGATCCCTGCTCGAACAGGCTTCTCAGATCCTTCGCGATAGCGGAGCAAGCGAACTTGGGGTCACTACTTCCACCCGTTCCCCCATGAGCGGCTCCTAAAGTTCCACCCTGGCTCCACCAGTAGCCTGGCTATGCTGCCTGGACGATCGGGTGCACAGGGGGGGTCGGTTTGCTGAGTTTCAGCCGCAGCGCGTTGCGCAGCCGCAGCATCCGCACCCGCACCGCCACCGGACTCAGCCCCAGCCGCCCTGCGATCTCTTCCGTCGTGTAGCCTTCCACGTAGAATCCCCACAGAATCTTCGCGTCCCGCCCGTCGCACCGTTGCAGAATCCGGCCCATATCCACGGATGGCTGCGGCTGTGTGCTCGCCTTCGACAAATCGGTCAGGCTCTCCAGGCGTTGCTCGGTCCGCCTCCGGTTCTTCAACATGTTCTTGGCGATGCTGTTCACCCATGCCGCGATCATCTGCGGCCGCTGCAACTGGTCCCGGCACTCCCAGCCCTTCACCCACGCCGCCTGCGCCACCTCTTCAGCCACATCGGCAGCCACTCCGCGCGAAAGCAGAAACCGCAGTGTCAGCGGAAAGCAGGATTGGAAGGCATCCCCAAACTGAGCCTCACTCAGCGGCGCTTCGCGCTGGTGGTATTCTGCTGGCTCCGCCGTCACCGTCACCAGCAGTGGCAGTGGCAGTGGCAGTGGCAGTGGCAGATTCATTACCGCAATCGTCGATGCGTGTGAAGGGTTCGGAGAGACAGCTGTAAGCATTTGCTTTTAAATCCTTCCCTCTTCAGTGCAACGACCCTTCCAAATCGCTAAGTGTCTCATTCTGAACAAATGGCACCCCGGTTCGCCCCTAAAACCGGTACGTGCATCGGAGTACTCTTTTCCTAAGCGAACACTTTTCCTCCCTTACCCCTATTTTTCCCTCGTACCTGCGCACCCCCCAAGTTTGAGGAACTTTCTTCCCTTTGCGCGAAACAGTTGCGGGAGGTGTAATGTCAATAGCTGTCAATATGAAGTCAAATCCTCTTCGAGTCCTCATCGCCGACGATGATGAGCAGGACCGCAATTACATGGCCGGCAAAGTGGCGTCCTGGGGCTACGTCACAGAAACAGCCGCCGATGGCGTCGAAGCCCTCGAAAAGTGTCAGCGCTTTCATCCGCAGGTCCTCATCTCCGACCTCCGCATGCCTCACATGGACGGCTTTGAGCTGATCAAACGCCTCCACTCCCAGGACAACCCGCCGCCTGTTATCATCCTGACTCAGTTTTCCGATATTGAAACCGCGATCACCGCCATGCACGACGCTGGCGCTTTTTGGTTCCTCAACAAGCCCGTCCCCTTGGGCGCGCTCCAGGTCCTCATCGAACGCGCCGGCGAGCAGAAGTCCCTGCGCGAGGAGAACGAACGCCTCCGCATGGTCCTCATGGGCGAGCAACTCGGCGAAATGGTCGGCAAGAGCCCGCTGATGCAGGACGTGTTCGCCCTCATCCGCCAAGTCGCTCCCAGCCGCGCCACCGTCCTGGTTTCCGGGGAAAGCGGGACCGGCAAAGAACTCGTCGCCCGGGCCATCCATGCGTCCAGCCCCCGCAAGAATGCGCCCTTCGTCGCCCTCAACTGCGCCGCACTGCCGGAAACCCTGATTGAAAGCGAATTGTTCGGCCACGAACGCGGCGCCTTTACCGGTGCCTCCGAACGCCGTCTCGGCCGCATCGAACTGGCACACACCGGGACGCTGTTCCTCGACGAAATTGGCGAGCTCCCGCTCTCCATGCAGGCCAAATTGCTGCGTGTTCTCGAGGATAGCCGCGTCCAGCGCTTAGGCGGCCGTGGCGAGATCGAGGTGGATGTCCGCGTTCTCGCCGCCACCAATCGGTCCCCACAAAAGGCGGTCAAAGAAGGCAAACTGCGCGAAGACCTCTTCTATCGCCTCAACGTTTTTCACGTCGCGCTGCCCGCCCTCCGCGAGCGCAAAGAAGATCTCCCCCTGCTCTCCCAGGCCTTGCTGGCCTCCCTCAAGCGGAAGCACGACCGCCACATGACCCCCATTGAGCCCGCCGTCATGGAGCGCTTTCTTCACTATCACTGGCCCGGCAATGTTCGTGAACTGCGCAATGTCCTCGAACGCGCCGTCATCCTGGCCGGCGATGGTCCCATCACGATGGCTCTTCTGCCATCAACCCTTGGTTCCATGGTTCCCGCGGCCCCTGCCGATGGACCCATCGTCGATGCCGGCAAACTCACGCTCAGCCTCGGTACGTCGTTGCATGATGCCGAGAAAGCCCTCATCCTGGCCACCCTCCGCTTCCTCGACAACAACCGGCGCCGTACCGCTGACGTTCTTGGCCTAAGCCTCAAGACCATTCAGATCAAACTGAAAGAGTATCGTTCTCATTCTCCAGATGATCCGAATGAATCTCAGGCTGCTGCCGCTGCTGGCGGGGACCAGTAGCTGACGGCCCCGGATTGCTCTTTGCCGTACTCTCCAGCCATCCCACGATGTTGTCGCGGTAGATCGTCATCCCTCGTCGCGAATACGTCAGGAAACCCTGCCGCCGGAATTGGTTCATGCAGTGCGTCACCGCTTCCCGCGTCGTACCGATGTACTGCGCCAGCAGTTTGTGCGCAAACGGAGCCGTCTGCACCACCTGCGGCGATTGGGCGTCCGGTTGCCCCATCCGTTCCGCCAGGTGCAGCAGCGCCTTTGCCAGCCGCCGCGACGTGCAATCCACCGACAGCGTCCCCATCCGCTCGCTCAGATCCATTCCCCGCCGCGCCAGCAGTTGCACCAGGGCAATTCCCAGTTGCGGGTGCCGGCAGATCAGTTCCTGTACCGTTTGAATCGGCCAGCTCATGATCTTGCTGCCGTCCAGAGCCACCGCCCGTTCCGCGGTGTCCAAACCCAAAAACGCCGGCTCGCCGAAGAAATCGTCTGCCTGGCAGAGGTCAATCACTATTTCGTTGTTGTCGATAATGCGGCTGATCTTGATACAGCCTTCCATTACCAGGTGCAGATAGGGCGACCGCTGGCCGGGCTCGAACAGTACCTGTCCTTTACGGTATTCGCTGATCGTCGAGCAGGGAAGATAGCTTAGTGGATCTTCCAGTTGTGTCGTCATCGTGGCGCTCGTTGTCGTGTCCGTTACCATTGCGTTCCTCCTCTTGGTTTTTGACCCGTTTTGGGTTTCCGTTCGCGCGGAATCAGCCCGGTGGTTCCCGCAAATTGTCTTCCTCCGTGCCACCTGTATCAGCACCCGGTGGTTATCGGGTGCCTTTGTGCCAGGATCTACAGATTGCTTTGTTGACATTCCCAGAGAGTGTTTTGTTACTCCACCGTTTTTTCTTTGCCTCCTTTGCGCCGCGTCGCGGCGACCTGCGTGAACTCCGCTCCCAGGAAGAACATTAGTGTTGAATAGTACACAAATGCCAGCAGTGCCACCACCGATCCCGCCGCTCCAAATGACGAACTCAGCCCGCTCGTCACCAGATACTGCGTGATCGCGGTCCGCCCCGCTAAAAACAATAACGCCGTCACCGCCGACCCCAGCCATACGTCCCGCCATTCAATATGCGTGTCCGGCAGAACTTTGAATAGCAGCGCGAACAACACCGTCAACACTGCCAGCGATACCGTAAGGTTCCATCCCTGCAACACCAACAGCGGCACCGGGAGCCGGTCGCTGAAGTATTGCCCTGCCGCGGTCAATGTTGCGCTCGCCGCAAACGAAACCGCCATCAGGACACCAACGCCCAGCACCACCAGAAACGCGAACAGCCGCCGCTTGATCCAGTCCGTCCATTTGGGATCCACCGGAGGCTCTACGTTCCAGATCCGATTAAGGTCGTAGCGCAATTCATTGAATGCTGCCGATGCTCCCAGCAGGACGGTTACCATTCCCACCAGAACTCCCCACCAACCCGCCCCTCGCTCCCGCTGTGAACTTTCCAGCAGCGACTGCATCGCCGCAGCCACGTCCGTTCCCGCCAGCCCTCCAATCTCGGTCAACATCCGCTCCTGCGCGTTCGGATCTCCCAACACCCATCGCACCACTACTGCCAACACCAGCAGCAACGGAGCCAGCGAGAAAAGCGTGTAGTACGCCAGCGAAGCGCTCAGCCGCATCGCGTCGTCGTTGATCCATTCCGTTACCGTCTGTTTCACCAGCGAAGAGGTCTGTCTCAGCAGAGAAGAGGTCTGTCTCACCATTACTTCTCAGGTGGTTTGCAATTGGCATTCCGAAACAGTTGTTCTGTTTCCACTCTCTAGCCTGCAGGAGACCGCATCTCTGCTTTGCCATCCTTTCATTGCCATTCTGATTGCCCTCTGCTTCGCCAAGTCCGATGCTGAGGTGCCCAAAGCTCTGGTGCGCTTCTCTAACGCCAACCCTACCTCGGCACCCCTCGATCTGCGCCTCAGTGAGGAGCTTTTGTTCTCCCGTGTCCCTTACCGCCGCACCTCCGCCTACCGCGAGGTTCCCATCGATCGCCGGCACTTCTCGCTGCGCTTTGCCGGATCCCTCCGCGACCGCGCATCCACCCGCCTGGAACTCTGGAATGGGCACCGCTATACCCTGATCGCCTTTGCCGGCCCGGATGGCCAGCCGTGGCTCCGTGCTTTTCAGGATGACCTCGCTGTGCCCGCTACCGGGCGCCCCCGCCTCCGCTTCGTTCATGCGGCAACCAATACCGGCCCTCTCACTATCCGCATCCCCAGACACCGCGCCGATCCCATCCAACTCGCCGTCCTTGACTTTGCTCAGGGTACCCCCTTCCTCCAGGTCAACCCCATCACCGCAGCCATCGAACTGGAGCCGCTGCCGGACCCCTCCGGCGTCAGCGGCACGCCTTCCCTTCCCCCCGTTCGCCTCGACAATCTCGACTGGCAGCCCGACCGGTTTTACACCTTCGTCATCTCTCACCCCGGCCCCGGAGCGGCGTTCATCGTTTCCCGGATCGAAGATTTGCTTCCCGGCCCCGGTGTGGAATCGTCGCGCCTGCCGCGATACCGCCCGGCTTTGCTTCCCGGTGCTGGATCCCGAACGGCGCTCCAATTGCTCGCGTCCCCTCAGGAGGGTTTTGGAATGCTTGAAGTCATCAGTTGGATTATCTTTGGCCTGATCGTTGGTGTTCTGGCTAAACTGCTGGTTCCCGGCCGCGATCCAGGCGGCATTTTTATCACGATTCTGTTGGGTGTCGGCGGTGCCTTGCTCGGCGGTTGGGTCGGCCGAGTGATGGGTATCTATGGGCCCGGACAGGTCGGCGGCTGGATCATGTCCATCCTGGGCGCCGTGATCATCCTGTTGCTCTACCGCGCGCTGCGCGGCCGCTCGAGAGCGTCCGTCTGAGGCTTGGCTGGCTGACACTGGTGTTAGCCACCCCGTAGCAGCTTGCGGATCCACTGCTTTTCCTGTTCGTCAACGTTGGGGTCGGCCAGCAACGCCTGCTGTTCCTGTCGCCACTGCTCCAGTTCCGCTTCTTCCCTTCTCCGCTGGGCCTGTTGTATGTCCCTATCGCGTTGTGCCGCGACGCGGTAGAGTGTAAAACTCTCTCCGCAGAAGCACTTTGGAACCACTGCGAGGAGAAAGCCCATCGCGTTGTGAACCGGAAGCCGCCCCGCTACGGCCCCCTTGTGATGGATGAAATGCACGATCTCGTCCACCGTGCAGTCCGGGGCCTCCCGGCGGCAGGCCAGAAACAGCCGCTCGATCACGTCGTCGTCGGGATGCCCGTATTGGGACAGATTCTCATAGAGAACCGGAACCGACGACGCTACTTCTCTAGAAAGATTCTCTAAATCTTCTTCTCTATAAGCCCCTCCTAAGTTAGGAGGGGGGCCCCCTGTTAAGTTAGGAGGGGGGTCCCCTGTTAAGTTAGGAGGGGCCCCCCTTGTTAACTTAAGACCCGATCCTGCCTTTTTCTTGAGCTTCGACAGCAGCGGTTCCCCGGTCGCAGGATCCACGAACGATACGGCCAGGGTCTTGCGCATCACCCATGTGTAGCCCGCCTCCCGCCGCCGCCGCAGGATCTCGCTGTAGTTCAGAATGCGATACGTCCGGCCGGTCGACTGCTCGCAGTTGTACGTGCTGTGCTCCTCAATTGCCAACTTCTGGATCAGCGAGCGTAGATTGATCCGCGCATTGGATTCCGACAACCGGACCAGTGTGGCGATGCCCGCAAAACCAATGGTGATGAGGCGGGAGACTTCATCGTGAGGGCGCGCTCGCTCCCACAGCAGTTCATAGAGGTGTTGCTCAGCCCGGGCGTGGCCATCCTGGGCAAGTTTGGCTTCGCGAATGGCGAAGGTCCGCTTTTTGGCAGGACCCCCTCTTAAGTTAGGACCGGGGTCTAAGCCAGGAGGGGGTATTGTTATAGGACCGGGTCCTATTTTGACCCCGGGTCTCAAGTTAATATCCGTCTCGACCGTGGGCGCATCGACCTGGGTGATAACCGTAGGACCCGGTCTTAACTTAATACCGGGGGTTAAGTTGACAGGGGCTTCTGTTTCAACCGCCCTCGCCGTACCTGTCGGACCTGCCGGGGCAGGGAACTGCTCTCCACTCTCCCGCGCGGGTTCTCTCTCAATAAACGCAGGACCCCCTCCTGAGTTAACCCCCGGTCCTAAGTTAACCCCCCCTTCGCCACGGTGTAGCAGCGCCGTCAACGCACTCCGCAAATCCGCGTCTGTCGGACGCAGAAAATCCGCTACGTCGAATGACTCAAGCTGTCGCTTTCGCTTCGCCATTCTGCTGCCTCATAATCCCCCCGGTGATCTCCTCAAACGCCGCCAGGTAGTCCTGTGCCGCCTTCGATCCTGGCTCGTGCTCGAGCAGCGGCCGCCTCGCCCGAAACGCCTTGTTGACGCTCTGATCCGTCCGGATCGCCGGCAGGATCGGGATCCGGAACATCTCCGACATCTTCTCCAGCCCTTGCTGCACCAGCGCCGTCACCGACAACCGCTGGTCCACTTGGCACGGCATCAAACCCACCGCGTGGATATCCGCCTTGATCAGGTCGTTCAACAGCCGGATCATGTCGTAGGCCGCATTCGCCCCATTCAGGCTCAACAGATCCATATTCACCGGAATCACCACATTGCGCGCATACACCATCGCACAGGTCTGCAACAGGTTGATAGAAGGGGAGACGTCGATCACAACAGCGTCATACTGCTTCTCATACGGCTCCAGCAGCATCTTCAACGCCAACTCGCGCACCACCGCCCCCGCCAGCGCCGATTCCGCCTGCACCGTGTCCTTGTTGCCGCACAACACGTGCATCCGCTCCCCAACGGCCACTACGCATTCGTCCAGGTGAAACTTGTTCACCAGAAAATGACTGAAATAGTGCCGTGGCTTCAGGTTCAGCATCACGCCCACCGAACCCTGGCTGTCGGTGTCGATCAGCAGTGTCCGCCGGCCCCCGTTTGCCAGGTGCCAGGCATAGTTCACCGCGGCAGTCGTCTTGCCAACGCCGCCGCGCTGGTTAGCCATCACCACCCGGATCATGGCTGCTGCTGCTGCCTCTCCGGGCCGAACTGCCGGATCCGGCTCAGATCCTCTACCGTCCACAGCCGGTAGTTGTTCTCCGGATTGCGGTAGGGCTCGGGAATCTTTTCAGCCTTCAGCCAGCGGTAAATTGTGTTCAAAGATACGCCGAGCGTTTGGGCAACTTGCCTCGTGGTCAGGTACTGTCTCTCCATCTTGATTGATTTTCATCGATGAGTAGGGTTTTAGTCAATCACTAAAACCCTACTCCTTCAATCGAATCGATCCAGACCCCCTGCTAAGTTAACCCCCGGTCCTAACTTAACCCCCGGTCAATCGCCTCCCGTTGCCGCCGCCGCAGCAAATCCCTCCCAATCCTCTGCCATCACCTGCGAGATCTTCCACAGCTTCTCAGCCAGTTCCATCGCATCCTCATACCGGATCCGCATCTCGCCTCCTCCCATCTCGATCCCTTCCGGTAGTCCCGCCAGCCGTCTGCTGCTACGCTCAAGCCGTACCCGCCGCCCCGCCCATACCCGTTGCGCCGCCTCCACCGACTCCGCCACTCGCGCCCGTCGCACCCTCTCCAACCGGAATTCGTCCCCTCGCAGAATGCCTTCACATCGCGCCAGCATCTCCGCCCGCTCGACCGCCATCGCGTTACCCACCCGCACCCCGGCCAATCCCGCAATCAGTTGCCGCGCCCGCCGCTCGCCCACCCGGAACAGCTTTTCCACCGCATCCCGGTCCAGATACGCCACATCCATCGCACGCAACTCTTCCACAATCTCTTCCAAACGGTCATACCAAAGCGGTAGCGCCGGCATCGTACAGTGCACCTCCTGTACTGCACAGTATATAGGTAAGGGAGAGATCCGGCACAATCACCCCCACCTCCCATTTGACGTTAGTCCCTGAACGGGACTAAGATTGTGGCCGTGCCCTCCTACAACGTCCACGACGCCAAAACGCACTTCTCGCGCCTCCTCGACTCCGTCCTGGAGGGCGAGACTGTCCTGATTACCCGCAACGGCGTCCCTGTGGCCGAGTTGGTCCCCGCCAAACGGCGAGCGTTCCCTCTGGGCGCCGGCCGGCACGATCCTGCTATTAATCGTCAGGCGCTCGAAAGCGACGAGTGGTGGCGGCCCATGACCGACGAAGAGTACGACGCCTTCCTCGAGGGCCGCTAGCGCTAGCCAACCCATGTACTTGCTCGACACACACACCCTCGTCTGGGCGGTGACCAAACCCGAGCGGCTCCCGGCACGACTCAACGAGATTCTCGCCCAAACCGAGGTCAAGGTCAGCGTCGTGTCTTATTGGGAGTTGATGCTCAAGAAAGGCCAGCCGAACGCCCTCGTCGTCGACCCCCTCCCGTGGTGGAACCGCTACGTGACTCGCCAGGCTGTCGAGGTCCTGCCCATACGAACGGCTCACATCGACCGGCTCAACGAGCTTCCCGAGTGGCACCGCGATCCTTTCGACCGCATGCTGGTGGCGCAATCCCTCGCCGAAGAGTTGACGCTGGCCACCAGGGACGAGGCCCTGGCGCGCTACGGAGTGCCTCTGGTGTGGGAGTGACGCCACTATAGGTAAGGGAGCGATCCGGCAAAATAGCACACAGTCTGACTAGCTATAATGTCTCTTATAGCTACCCTCCCTCCATAAAAAGGTCCAGGAAACCGCTGTCGAACAGGGCTTGAATCGTAGAAAACGCCTGCCCGTCTACTATTTAGGTGGTGCAGCTTAGTTTGGTTGAGACAGGATCTCTCAAGGCCCGGAATGGGTTGCGGGCCACTACAGCCCCGTATTGCTGTCCGTCGTTTAAGTCCTCTGTGTACAGGACCTCGGCGCCTCCGGATTCTGCGGCAGCCAGGATCAGGCCGTCCCAGAATGAAATCCTAGCGGCTTCCAACTACTCGAATTTGCGTAGCGCGGCCAATAGCGCCCTCCTTCAGTTCTCTACTGAGTCTCAGTGGATGCCGCTCGCTTTTGGATTTCCGCGGCGTGCCGCAGAATTTGTGGTTCGCGAATTCCAACGTTGATCGCCCTCTTGATTTGAAGGTTCGCTTCTTCGTATTGGCCGTTGGCGTATAGGGCCCATGCTAAAGCGTCAAGAGTGAACACATCCTGCCTTGTGGAGGCCTCAAGCCGGGCGATCTTTAAAGCCTCCACTGGGTTTGGCGCGATATCGGTGTAATAGAAGATCAGCTCTCGATTCGAATTGTCAGTGCCAGTCATCTCCTTGCGGGACGCCGGTTCGAACTTCGCGAACAGATCTTGCGCTTGTGTCTTCTCGCCCGCCTCATGCAACGCCCGCGCCCAGTCGAACAGATTCTCCGGATGCGGAGCTACCTTGTATCTGCGCGCGTACAATCCGGCCGCCTCATCCAGGTGGCCTTGCTTCGTTCGTACTCTTGCAAGACTCGCCAATCCATAGTGATAATCCGGGAATAATCGCAATGATTCTTGCGCCGCCTCCTCCGCGGCGGGAACATTGTTCAACAGCAACTGGAGGTGGCTGACATGTGCCAGGATCCACGCGAGATCCTCGGTCTCATTCGGCGGCGTCCGCTGGAACGCTTTTCCCATGAGGTCAAGAGCGCCTTCGATATCGCCGAACAATTCTCTTAAGTAGGCCGCGCGGGTTAACCCGGGAATCGCTCCTGGCCGCAGATTCAGCAGCCAATCGGATGCCGTTTCCGCGTCCTTGTAGTTCCCCAGTTCAGCATTCGCATCGACCAGAAACGCATACGTAAGCAAGTCGTCTGGCACTTTCTTATTCAGTGCTTTCGCCTGCGCCAGCGCTCGTGTGAATTGATGGCGACCGAGAGATAACCAGATCTGAGTCCGTACACTCTCTAAATTGCCGGGATCGAGTTCGAGGGCCTTCGCCAACTGCTCCTCCGCCTGGGTGTAATAAGTGGGATCGCCGGTCTCGCGGGCGCGAGAAGCCAATGCCAGCGATAGCGCATTGTAGGCGGCGGGGGACTTCGGGCTCTTTTCAATAGCTTGTCTTGCTGCCGAAATCTTGCTCTCGGCAGGACTCGCCCCGCTGCTGATCGTCGCGAGAGAGACGATCAGCAGTGCAATCAGAGTCTTCATGGTTTTACCTTCTTGGAATGGTGTTTAAGGCAAACAAGCTGGACCGGTTCCCGCAGTGCATCCCGGTTCACCTGGGTCGATGTGTCTACGGTTCCGGCCACTCGGCGCATCCGCCAAGTAAGGGAACGCCGTCCGATAGGGGGCGTCGTTGACGTTCACGCCGTCGCCCAATCTGTTATTCGGCTCGACGTTGAAAGCCGGATTCAATACACCGGCCACAGCGCGCAAGGAAATGTCGACGACATCGTCACCCAATCTCCGGCCGTTTGGATAGCCCGCAGGATCTCCGCCCAGTAAACCTAGCCTGCTGGCCGAAGCGGGAGCGGTCGTCGAAACACCGGTATTGAGTCGCAGCAGATCCGCGATCGGTCCCGCTGTGGTGCCCGCGGCCGCGATTGGCGGCGCATAGGTAACCAAGGGTAGAAGATCGGTCCGAGGCGGAGTGGGGATTGCAACGGCTCCCGCAGTGAGCGCATTGATCACACGAGCGAGGGTCGGATCCAGAAAGAACCCCGCGAATTGAGCGTCGTTCTTCGGCACGTCCATACTGAAGCGATCTTTCGAGCCGGTCCCGATCAACAGTTCGTTGATCAGAGGATTGCCCATCCGTTGCACTTGAGAAAAAGTACCCGCGCTTAGCGAAGCTAATGGGGCGCGCCGGGTTGTGATGCGCGGGCGGGAAGTGGTCGCCCAGATACCGATGGTCGCGGAGGTGGAGGTGGCCGCTTCCAAATTGCCGGTACTCGTGAGCATGGTAATCGGCACTTCGATCGCGATCGAATTGACTGAGAAGCCGGAGACCGTATCGGAGGCCAAATTGGTCAATGCGGCGTCTTGCGCAGGGCTAAGCACCGGCGGGGAGACGCTCGTGTTCAATGTATCGAAGGCCCCACCTAAATCGATCCAGAACGGATCGTCTACAGTCCCTGCGAAGGTTCTCACGCCACTGGTCGTTGTATACGTGCCCGCGGTGAAAAGGGCGGGGTAATTCATGGTTCTCGGTCCGACGTTCGCAGGTACTGCATACATCGGGCTGCCGGTGGTGAGCGTTGTGGAAACTCCACCCTTCACCATGGTCACAGTGTAGCTTTGGCGCTGGCCCAACCCTGCCGAATTGAAGTTGTCGATTTGCGGAGGAATGAGCGCCGTCCCTGGAGGTACGGGAGCAGGGGAATTCGCGGGAGTGTTCACACCTGAGCCCGCGCCCGCATACACCTGAAACAGCCCCGGAAGGCGCTGTTCGGTTTGGAAGCGAACCTGGAAGGTGACGTCCGCGTCCGCGTCGTTATTGTTGTCGACTTTGATCTCATAGAGAATTTCGGAGTCGAACGGGAACCAGTTGGGGCCATTGCCTGGCTCCAGAAACGGGTCCACATTCATAATCAAGGTCACGAATCCAGATCTCCCAGGCTCGTAACTGCGGAACGCGTAGATGTCCGTGATGTCGGCCTTATGATCCAGTGCGGTAATCGGCGCCTCGCGATGGCTGCTGGCGAAGCCTCCCTGCGGAACGATCATAAGACCCGCACATAGCATGGCTAGGAGCGGGCGTGTGGAGTTCCAGGTGGTGATTTTCATTATTCTCTCCTCATATTGATTGAGATGTTCCGGCGGCCTATCAATGCCAACCCTATAAAGGCTGAAAGAGTAAGGAACATGCTGGCTGGTTCGGGTATTTCCGCATCTTGGGCGGTGAACGTCACACTGCCTTGCTGCAGTGAAGCGAGTCCGCTCGTCCCGCCGTCGATTACGAAGTCGAGTTGGGCCGCGATGGACGTCGCGTTACCGAGCGACACCGAAGCTTCGAGCTCCGAAAAGATACCGATATCGAATGCGGTGGCGATCCCGCCCGGCGTGAAGACCCCCGTCGCAGTGTTCCCTCCATCTATCGTGACCGAACTGCCTATCAGGCCGACGCTTCCAGTCAAGAAATTGGCTCCGCTGCCCAAAAACGAAAACGTGGACTGCAGGGTCTGGCCAGGAGAAGCGGAGGCATTCAGACCAACCAGGAAGCCATCGCCCGAGGGCGTCAGCAGAACATCAGTCGGATTGATTTCAGTGAAGGAGACCGGAAGCAAACTGAAACTTGCAAACTGCGCGGACCCGACGCTGCAACCAGTCGCCCCTAACGCGGTATAACTCTGCAGACTGCCGGCGATGCAAGGCGCCGCCTCAGCGAGACCCGTTACTCCCATCAAGCTCGCACATAGTACCATTGCGCTTGAAAATCTAATGCGATTGAAAGACTTCATAATTCTCCTTTTTGTAATGACCACACCGCCTCGGAACACTCCGGCGGATGGGGATGGGCGGGGCGGAAAGGTGCTCGTGCTATGCAGCAGATGGCTCCGGCCTCGCCAGCGAAATGTGATTGCCACTCTTCGTGGCTAAGTGTACGGCGCGCTTTGGACGGTGATTTTGTTTCGTGTGGGAATATTGCTCCTTCTGGGGTTGGGCCCCCGGTCTCTGACTACACAACGTCACCCGGCCACAGTGGACGATGATCTTCCCGTTGTGGGCATACGTGGAAAGGTCCTTATCCGTGATAATCCGTGATCACCGATTGGCGGATCTCTGCGCTTACTTCACTGTCCGCCTTGTTCATCTTTATGATCTTCTGCCGTGACTCCGGCATCATTGCGTGCCGGTTGAGGCTCCAGGAGTCATCGGTGGCCCGGTACGGGGCTAAGCGAAGCTGATCATCGGAGGGGGAGAGGGGCATTACGGCCAACTCGTTAATTACAAATGGCATCCCCTCAATGCCCTTCAAGGCGCGTTCGGCATCGGACTTTAACATCGACCGGGTCACTTGACCGACAAGGGGTACGGTTTCATCCGGCGCCACGCGATAAGCCAGGTTATCGAATACGCCATGGAAAGGTAGCATCGCCAACTCGTGGCGAGCTTCCCTCGTCAAGCGTTCGAGTCCCTTTTCGGAGAGCTTGGTTTCTGCGGTTGTCAAATACACCCGGATGGACTCCTGTGGCGTCGGCTTAAAGCCAAATTACCTAACATCGTGCTCCCTTGTGCGTATCTGGCCGCGTGCCAGTGTGTCAACGGATAACTGGCTTCTTTTAGCAAGTGGAGGGCCAATCGTAGCGATTCATGACCTGACGAATTATGAACCTGACGAAGTATGAAAATGTTCGGCGCAAATTGAAGTCAGAGTGAAAACCGCGAAACATGCGGCGCTGATTCTGAGAGGCCGACGCCGACGGACCCCGCCCCTAAAGGCCATCGACGTTCAGGGTGATGTGTCAGGCGACCAAATACGGTCCGGTTGCTGTTCGGCCCGGAAGTGGCCTGAAGCGATCAGTGAACCAACGCCGGATCGGATTGGTTATACGACCTGGGCCTATTTCCATCCGGCAGCGCGGAGCAACCAAAATCGTGTTCTCGCTTATCCGTCTGACCTAGTCAGTCATGAGACAACTACGACAATATGAATGAGTGCTGTACGCGTCTAGTGTAGTTGCAATAATACTGGCTAACCGGGCGATTCGTCTGCGCCTGCGCCACCTTCGGCGTCTGCAACCGCAGCTTGGAACACATAGGGCAATCGCCGCCTCCTCGCGCCCGCCATCATCTTCTCAATGGCATGAGCGAATATCGCCCCTCAAAAACGTGGGCCACAATGGCGGTCCCGCGCGTCGAGCCAGCCCTCACACCGCCCGGTTGCGCATACTCACTGGCCGATTTGCTGCCCGCCTGGGCATCGACGTTGAGAACAAGCTTGCCCGCCGCGAGGACCATAACCTGATAGACGTGAGGGTCTGCCTGGCTTCGTGGGGGTTATAGCCGATCCGGGCTTCCTTCTGATGACCATAGAGGGTCATTGATGGTGGCGTCGAGGTCGAGCACCCATTCCTATTTGAGCAGGGGAAGCGAAGGTACGATCCATCTGCCAGTCGATCCAGGTGGTGATGCCGTCCTCGCCGTAGCGGCGTTGTCCGGTGAGGATGGAATTGACGATGGAGGCGAGGACCGCGGCCTTGTCCGGGGCATTGGGGCTGAAATGAGTGAGGGGACAGGAGCGGACAAACTCGGTCCAGGTGTTACTGGCTTTGAGGAAGTCGAGGAACCAGGTCAAGAGGCCATGGGGCGGGTAGGGGCCAACTGCCGAATGTAGGTTAATCAGAGCAGTTGCTACATCCCCACAACAGCCGCCAATCTTGACTTAGCTAACCAGGTGAACTAGTCTGGTCCTGCCAGCCATGCAGGTCAACGTCCACGAAGCCAAGTCCCAACTCTCCCGCCTGCTCGAACTCGTCGAACAAGGCGAGCACGTCGTCATCGCCCGCAACGGCCACCCCGTCGCCGAACTCGTTCCCGCCCGCCGCAAAGGCGGCTTCCCCTTCGATATCGCCCGCGAGCACCCCCTGGTTCCAGCCGGTGACGCATGGTGGCAGCCGATGAGTGACGACGAGGCTGAAGATTGGGTCGAGGGGCCGGTGAAGATCCTGACCGACACACATACGCTCGTTTGGGCCCTGTCCGACTCCGCCGCACTCGGGGCCGGAGCCCGCGAGGCGCTCACCAACTCGCCCTTTACGGCCACCCGGCACCAAAAGGAGAAGTGTACGTTAAGCGCCCGAGAGGCGCTACGCGGCCTCGTAGGGAACATCGCAGAACTCAGCGACATGCAAGCAGTTCTGACACGTTGATCGAGATGGGTTTCGATACACAATTCAGGTGCTCCGG
>Ga0163151_10002381_pt1 | contig 29276 bp, 18 predicted proteins | sample OliLakLV19MP5IB2_FD_145596 | JGI IMG/M metagenome (GOLD analysis project Ga0163151, IMG submission 145596) | Freshwater microbial mat bacterial communities from Lake Vanda, McMurdo Dry Valleys, Antarctica - Oligotrophic Lake LV.19.MP5.IB-2 | ecosystem: Environmental > Aquatic > Freshwater >...
CCGGCATAATCTTTAGAACCTAAAGCAGCATCCGCTTTTGCAATGGCCGCGGTATATTTCTCAGCCAATTCTTTTTCTTTTGCTAAACGTGCTTTTTCAGCAGCATCTTTTGCATCAGCATCAGCTAAGGCTTTATCGATAGCTACTAACTGAGCTTTGGGATATGCTTCAGCAGGCTTAAATCCAAGTGCATCGTTATATCCTGATTTTGCAGCATCATACGATTTGGTTTTAAATGCAGCATCTGCTTTTGCAATGGCAGCAGCATATTTTTCGTTCAGCTCCTTTGCCCCCATTTCTTTTGCAATGAGTGCATCTATTTCTGCAATTTTATCTTTTGGATATTGTTCTGCCGATTTTAATGCGAGCGCTTCGTTATAAGCGGTTTTTGCAGCATCATACGTTTTTACTTTTAATCCGGCATCCCCTTTTGCAACAGCGGCTTTATATTTTGCTTCTAATTCAGCAGCTTTTGCTAGTCTGTCTTTTTCAGCAGCAGTAGCAGCGTTTGCATCTGCTAATGCTTTATCAATTTCCGACAGTTTATCCTTTGGATATTGTTCTGCAGATTTCACTCCTAACGCTTCGTTGTATCCTGCTTTTGCAGTTGTATAATCTTTTTTAGCAAAAGCGGCATCACCTTTTGCGATTGCTGCATTGTATTTATCATTCAATGCTTTCTCTTTTGCCAAGCGATCTTTTTCTGCTGCATCTTTTGTAGAGTCAGCAATTGCTTTATCTATCTCTGCAAGTTTATCTTTCGGATATTGCTCAGCCGATTTTAATCCTATCGCTTCGTTGTATCCTGCTTTTGCAATTGTATAATCTTTTTTAGCAAGAGCTGCATCACCTTTTGCGATTGCTGCATTGTATTTATCATTCAAAGCTTTTTCTTTTGCCAAACGATCTTTTTCCGCTGCATCTTTTGAAGCTGCATCTGCTAATGCTTTATCTATTTCTGCAATCTTATCTTTTGGATACTGCTCAGCCGATTTAACAGTCAATGCTTCGTTATAAGCTGCTTTTGCATTTGCATAATCTTTTGCTGCTAAGGCTTTGTCCCCTTTTGCAATTGCTGAGGTATATTTTTCTGCTAATGCCTTTTCTGAATTTTCTTTTGCTGCAAGATCTGTTAAAATTTTATCGATTTCTGCAATCTTAGTTTTTGGATAGGCTTCGTTAGGTTTTAATTTTAAAGCTTCTTCATAACCGGGTTTTGCAAACGTATACAATTTGGACGTAAATGATTTATCTGCATTTGCAATAGCAGCTTTGTATTTATCATCTAATTCTTTGTCGGCTTTCTCTTTTGCTAAAATATCAGCAAGTAGTTTATCAATCTCAGCAATTTTATCTTTCGGATATTTTTCTGCAGGCTTTAATGCAGAAGCTTCTGCATAGGCTGTCTTTGCGCTTTCGTAAGTCTTGCCACCAAATGCTGCATCTCCCTTTTGAATTGCTGTTTTATATTTTGCTTCCAGCTCCGCTCCTTTTGCTGCATCTGCCAACAATTTTGTAATCTCATCCAATTTACCTTTAGGATAAGCTTCTGTTGGTTTTAATTTTGTTGCATCAGTATATGAAATTTTTGCTGCATCATAATTTTTAGCACCGAAAGCGGCATCTGCCTTCGCAATAGCCGCTTTGTAATCTGCTTCTAATGAAGCATTCTTAGCAGCATCTGCAATTAGTTTTTCAATTTCTACTATTTTTCCTTTAGGATATGCTTCGCCTGGCTTAATGCTTAATGCATCTGTATATGCCGCACGAGCAGTGGTGTAATCTTTTTTACCAAAAGCTGCATCTCCCTTAATGATAGCTGCTTCATACTTACTTGCTGCTGCACTTTCTAAAGCTGTTTTATTCTTAGCTTCTTCTTCTGCTTTCTTTATCGCCTCTTGCTCTACCTGATTTAATTTTGCAAGCTCATCTTGCATTGATTGAGAATAAGCTTTATCATACTCTATTTCTTTTATTTTATCATCATAATAAAATTTAGCCATAGGTTGACTTAATATCTGATTGATTTGCGCCACAACACCTGGATCTTTTGGCATTTCAAAAATACTTACTTCAATATCTTGTCCACCAAACTCTTCCTTCGCACGATCATCAGGAACACCTTTTGTATTAAAATAAAACTTTTTTGTAATACAACCTGCTTTTGTAACGGTAAGTGTATACTCAGCATTCATCTCCATCTTTACTTCGAAACGCCCACTCGAAGTTGTTGTTTGTTGAGACACTTGAGAAGAGCCTTTAAACAAGGTTACTACAGCTCCTTCTGTTTTCTTTTTGCTTTTCTTCACAGTACCTTTTACATCATACAAATTTTGAGCATCTATTTTTTCTGCTGTAAATGTGATGAACGTAAACAAAAACAGAAATCCAAGGAGAAATTTCGCTGACCTATTTGAAACTTTATTAAAAGGAGTAAAAATCATATTTAGTACTTAATTATCAATTACTTATAGCACACAACTCATGTAATTAGCAAATATCGTAAAAAATGGGCGAAAATCGAATAAAATAGTGCAATTAATTGCCACAAAATCCCCACCCATCCTTAACCAGCTTTTAGTCAGTTTTTTAGCTGTCTTTTGATTTTAATTTTTTTTGTTTACATTTATAAAAAAAGCCATTATACAAAAACATTAAATGAGCTTAAGCTACTGGGAACAAACCACCTATTTTAATGATATCGATGTCGCCATTATCGGAAGCGGTATTGTTGGATTAAACGCTGCTTTAAGTCTTAAAAAAAAGAATAAAAATTTAAAGATTGTCGTACTTGAAAGAGGCATGCTACCAAGTGGAGCAAGTTCAAAAAATGCCGGTTTTGCCTGCTTTGGCAGCCCTAGTGAACTATTAAGTGATTTGCAAAATACGAGCGAAAATGAGGTCTTTACTTTGGTAGAGAACCGCTGGAAAGGTCTCTTAAGACTAAGAAAAAACTTGGGCGACAAAGCCATCGATTTTCACAATTGGGGAGGATACGAAGTGTTTGATACTAAAAAACAATACACTTTGTGTGAATCAAAAATCGAATACCTAAACAAACATACACTTCCGATAATCGGAAAAAAAAATGTGTATCAAAATGCAGACGATAAAATCAACTCTTTTGGTTTTAAAAATGTAAAACACTTGATTGTGAATACTGCCGAAGCTCAAATTGATACCGGCAAAATGATCAGTGCTTTGATTGCTAAAGTTAGAAAACTAGGTGTTGAAGTAATGAATGGTTTTGAAGTAAAAAAAATAGCAGACAATGGTAAAAGTGTTACCATTACTGCAGCTCATAACGAATTGATAAAATGTAAAAGAGTAATTATTGCAACAAACGGTTTTGCAAAACAACTTCTTCCTAACTATCAGGTTGAACCCGCTAGAGCTCAGGTTTTGATTACTTATCCAATTAAAAATTTAAAATTAAAAGGAACATTTCATTTCGATAATGGTTATTATTATTTCAGAAATATAAACAACCGTGTTTTATTTGGAGGAGGAAGAAATTTAGATTTGATAACAGAAGAAACTACTGAATTTGGATTAACACAATTGGTACAGAACAAATTAGAAAACTTGTTAAACACCATGATTCTTCCCAACACAAAATATTCAATCGATATGCGTTGGAGTGGAATTATGGGACTTGGTCCACAAAAGAAAAGTATCATTAGAGCAACCAGCGACAATATATTCTGTGCTGTAAGATTGGGCGGAATGGGCGTTGCTATTGGTAGTTTAGTAGGTGAAGAAGTCGCGGCAATGGTGGAAGAAAGTTTATAAAAAAAGTCCCGTTACAAACAAGTAACGGGACTTTTTAATTTTTACATTTTATTATCTCACAAATCTCTTATTGTAATTTGTCTGCTCTCCTTCTATATGAAGAATATATAATCCTGAATTAATTTCTTTCAAGTTAATTTGTTTCTCTGTTTCATTTGCACTCATATTCTTTTTCAAAACAACTTTTCCTTGTGCATCAAAAATAAGTATTGTCAAATTTTCTTTGCCGAAATTATTGGAAACAAAAATATTTAAATTAGAATGATCCATATCAAAATAAGAACTGACGTTTTCAGTACTTGTTGATTCATCTATCCCGACACAACCTGCAGAAACGCTTAGCGAATAGGAACTATCTGCTCCACAAAAATTGCTAATAGTTAAAGTAGCTGTAAATGTTCCTGCACCTGAATAAAGAATACTAGGACTAGCAGAAGTAGATGAACTTGGTGTTCCACCTGGGAAACCCCAGACAAAACTTGTTACGTTGCTACAAAGTGATCCGTCAAATAAAATAGTTTGACCAATACAAATGATACTATCAGATGCAACTACCGACAAAACTGGTGGTTGATCCACATCAATACTAATGGTAGAATTTGTTACACAACCATTTGCTCCTGTTCCCATAACATTATAAGTAATACTACTTGCTGGAGTAGATATAACAACCGGGCCTGTAGTTGCACTTAAACCTGTTGGCGGACTCCATACATAAGATGTTGAACCACCGCTTGCAGTTAATGTTGTGCTTCCACCCGGACAAATTACTGAACTGGATGAAGAAATAGAAACCGCAGGGTTTGCTAAAATAGTAATAGTTATTTCAGCAGAATCAACATCACTACAACCACCTCCGATTACATACAATTTAGTTAGATATGTTCCTGGAGTATTGTAAATAACAGTTGGATTTACACTGTTAGAAAAACCGGGTGAACTACCTGGCAAATCCCATTGAATAAGATCTTCAAATGTAGAGCCAGCAGCATTGTATGTAATACTATTTCCTTGACAAATAGAAGTTGCTGATTGGGTAAACGTTGCAACAGTTGGCGCGTTTGTCAAATAAGGATGAATAAACAAGGAAGCACTTAAATTCCAAGTACCTGCTGTTGTGTATTGATCCCAAGAGTTATCGGCTTGCTGTTCCCAAATTGCAGAAGGAACAGTTTGCAAATGCACATTACTTACGATTGATAAAGTATCTTTCGGAGTGCCTGTCCAACTTAAGTTTGTAAGATCAACACTCACAAAAAATCTTTTTGAAGCAGGTAATGAAATGGGACTTGCAAACTCTATTCGAGTATAATATCCGCTTGCTTCATCACTCATAATTTGTCCCATTGTAGTATTCTGAGTTGCCAACAGTGCTCCCGGACTTCCGCTAGTACCATCATAAACACGGATAGGAACAATTTTCCCTGGAGTTGCAGAATATGCTTTTCCGAACGCAATAAATGTTCCTGTTACAAAAGTAAACGGAGTAGAAGACGCATCAAAATACGCAGCTTTTTGTTTGTCGGCATTTATATTCACACCATTAATCCAGCCATCAGCACCAACTGTAGCACCTGTATAATAATTTGTTCCTGTCCAGCCAGATGGAATTGGATAATTTAATGTATCACAACTTCCGGCTACCGCAACAGTAATATATCCTGTTTTTGTTTCTGGGTCTGTTCCATTTACATTTGACACCGTTAACACAACATTATATGTACCGGGAGTATTGTAGGTAATAAGAGGAGGATTTACACCAACAAAAGAAGCAGGTGTTCCACCAGGGAAACTCCATGTCCATGATGTTGGTGTATATAAAGACAAATCAGTAAAATCAACTTGTCCACCAGCAGTTACAGTTGTAACATTCGCAACAAAATTTGCAATAGGAGCCCAAGCCAACGTAGCGCTTACACATTGCATTGCAGCCTGAGCATCTATTCGTCCGGATCCTAATTGACCGATGTAACTCGGATTCATTGCATTGATATTATCAGCAGTTGACAACAAACAATTCGTAATATCTGCTTGAGTTAAACTCGGATTAAGAGAAAGCATTAGTCCACACAAACCGGCAACCATAGGTGATGCCATAGATGTGCCTGATTTATTTCCATAACTTGCTGTAACAAAAGTGCTGTAGATATTATTACCAGGAGCAGAAATATCTACCCAAGTACCGTAGTTAGAAAAACTTGCTTTTGTATCAGAACTAGTTGTAGCAGCAACACTGATAACATTGTTATAGGCTGCAGGATAAAATGGTGTATTCACATCACTATTTCCCGCTGCTGCAACTAAAATACAACCTTGCGAATAGGCATAATCAATAATATTTTGAGCTGTAACTGAAGAGCCTGTTCCTCCCCAGGACATATTAATTACATCTGCTTTGTTCACTGCAGCATAAACAATACCATCGTATCCGTTTGTTATGGAAGTGGAGCTAATAGTAGATTTTACACACATTAATTTTACACTAAAACCGATGGAAGCAACGCCAATTGAATTGTTTGACCTAGCACCAACAATTCCGGCAACGTGTGTACCATGGTCGTACGCTGTGCTTGGAGGATTTGGATTATTATCAATGCTTCCTACATCGAATCCGTTTATATCATCGATGTACCCATTTCCATCATCATCAAGTCCATTTGTATTATTATCTCCTGTATTAATCCATAAACTCGCACCCAGATCCGGGTGTGTACGCTCTATTGCATCATCTACAATTGCTACTGAAATATTACTTCCTGAAGAAAAATAACTCCAAGCATTTGCAGCATTAATCATTGTCAAACCCCACTGAGATGAATAACTTGGGTCGTTAGGAACCAAACAATGTTTATCCATAGGAACTTTCTCTGCATATTCAACGGCACCAGATAAACGCAAATCACTCAATATCTGATTAACGTTGGCATAATCAGAAAACTCTAATAAATAAGTACGTTGAAGTATTTTGGAATTTTTTGCTGCTGCAAATGGAACCGACAAAGATTTCAGTTGGTATGCATTTTCAATTTTCTTTATAAAAGGAAGTGCTTCAAACGGAACAGTGTTTGTTTTCGCATTTAACGAGCTGGCAGCATATCTATAACTGTCCTTTAGCTTAAACCAAATTTTACCATCTTGAAAATTTGCATCGATTGTTTGCGCAAAAGAACTTAAGGTTAAGAACATTGCTGCAAAAAAGTAGAGTAGTTTTTTTTTCATTGCTTTAAATTTTTATATAGGTTTTGATTTTTGCATATGCAATATCGTACATAAAAAATTGAAAAACAATAAAATAGAAGCTAAATTTAAGACTGTTAATAAGTTTAGACTCGAACGCCAATGACTAGAATGTCGTCAACCTGTTCAATATTTCCTTTCCACTTTTCAATCACATCATCCAGTATTACTTTTTGCTCTGCAAGTGTTTTATCCTGAATAGACAAAAGTAACTCTTGAAAGCGTTTTGACATAAATTTCTTCCCTTTCTCGCCTCCAAATTGATCAACAAAACCATCCGTAAACATATAAAGCGTGTCCCTTTTTTCAAGAGTAAAAAGGTTGTTTTCAAATACTTTTTTATCGTCTCCCATTTGCATTCCTCCTATGGCAAACTTATTTGCAGAAATTTCATTAATGGAACCGTTTCTTATTAAATACAATGGTCGATGAGCACCGGCATATTGCAAATCCAATCCATCAATACTTATTAATGCAATGTCCATCCCATCATGCGTTTCATTGTCTTGCTGATTTTGTTTTAATGATAATCGCACACCATCATTTAAATAATTTAAAATTTTTGCAGGTTCATAAATCTTTTTCTCGTACACTATTTCATTTAACAAAGAATAACCAATCATGCTCATAAATGCACCTGGAACACCATGCCCAGTACAATCAACACAAGCCAGAATGTTTTTATTATCAATTCGTGCAAACCAATAAAAATCGCCACTCACAATGTCTCTTGGCTTAAACAAAATAAATGACTCGGGAAGCGATTTTTGAATTTCAATATCCAAAGGCAAAATTGCTTTTTGAATTCTTTTCGCATAATTAATACTGTCGGTAATATCTCTGTTCTTCTGCTCTACTAAAATATTTTTGTGCTCAATTTCTGTATAGGCAAAATGTAACTCATCTTTTTGTTTTTCAACTTTGGCTGTTCGTTCAACCACCTTTCCTTCGAGTATTTTATTCTCTTTTGCCAATTTTTTTGTTTGCCATTTTGTGTACAAAAATGAACTTATTATTAAAACGAAAACACATAAAATATAAAACCATGTCCTTCTCCAAAAGGGTGGCTCAATAATAAAATCAAAGGCTGTAACAATTCTCTCTTCCCAAACACCATCGTTATTACAAGCCTTGACTTGAAAATGATATTCACCAGGAGGTAATCCAGAATAGGTTGCTTCATTTTTTTCCGTTGCCGGACTCCAATCTTTATCGGCACCAACCAACATGTATTTATAACGAACATTTTCCGGAGCTGTAGTATTTATTCCGATGAAACTAAAAGTAAGGTGATTGTTTGTATAACTTAAAACGAGATTTTTCGGAAGTCCTGTCAAATAATCAACAGAATCAGTCAATTTAGTCCAGTCCGTTTTTTCAAAAAAAAGTTTAATCTCAGTAATATAAGTTATTGGTCTTTTTACATTAACACTATCATTTTCTGAAATGTATTTTGTCAAACCTTTTTTAGTACCAAACCATAAATTCCCTTTGTCATCTTTTATAGAAGAGTTATGTGTGCATTCTATCCCAGTAAATCCTTCGGATGCTCCATAAAAACGAAAATCAGCTTTCCCAGTATTTTCGAAAGCCTTTAAATTTAAAAAGTTTAAACCTTTGCTTGTTGCTACAATAAGATTTTGATTATCATCTAAAGTAAGTCCCACTACTCCATCATCACTTAAACCATCTTTGGTTGAAAGGGTTTTAAATTTTTTTCCTTGCCCGTCCGGCAGGCGGGCATCAAACTCACAAACACCACCACCAAAAGTACCAATCCACATATTGTTTGGTCCTTGCGTAATACTAATGACATTATTATTTGGCAAGCCTTGCTCTTTTTTATAAACTTTAAACTTTTTGCCCTGTCCGTCCGGCAGGTGTGCGTCATAAATATTTAATCCTCCATCCCAAGTTCCAATACAAATTTCTCCACTATTATTTTTAAAAAGAGTGTAGATGTAAGGACTGCTCAAACCATCTTCAGCAGAATAATTTTTAAATTTTTTACCATCGAAGCAGGATAATCCGCCCGACCAAGAAGCTGCCCAAACATTATCGTTTTCACACATAATTGAAGTAACAGGAACAGCACTCATTCCATCTTCTTTGGTATATTTTTTAAGCTTCCCATTACTATAACTAGACAATCCATTAGCATCTCCTAACCACAAAACACCTTTTTTATCTAAAGCTATTGAATAAGCACCAAAATTTTCTAGTTGTTTATCAAATAGTTGAATCCCATCTTTTTCGTTGTATTTATAAATTCCTTTAGACGCATTTATAATCAATCCACCATTTCCATCGTTAATTACTTGTGCTACTACATCATTGCTAAAACCTTCCTTTTGAGTATAATGAATAAACCGTTCACCTTGAAACATTGTTGCGCCAAATCCCCAAGTGCTAGCCCAAATATTTCCTTCTCTATCCTTAGTAATAGTAAGAATAATGTCGCCCGCCAAACCATTTTTTGAACTTATTTTTGTATAAGTGTTTTTTGCTTTGTTATATTTCACCATACCGTTGTTAGTAGTGGCAAACCATAAATTTCCTTTTCCATCATCCATCATCATATAATTCAATCCCTTGTCGATGTATTCAGAAAAAGTTGTAGAAAAAACAAAACTTCCGTCTTTCTTTCTTGTAAGTTTTGTCATCCCTTTGAAAGAAGAAAACCAAATATTTCCTTCGGCATCTTCATTTGTGCACATTAAAGTATGATAACTCAACCCACTTTTGTCAGTAATTTGTTTTACTGTTTCCTTCTTAACTTCTTTTTTAGATTCGAAATAATAGACACCCTTTTCCCATACTGATACCCACACAACGCCTTTACTATCTTCAAAAATTGACATGATTGGAACTTCAGGAAATCCATCTTTTTCTATGTAATGTTTTACATGTTTTCCATCATAACTATACAAACCATTGTCAGCACCAAACCAAATAACACCCGATTTACTTTGAATAATGGTGTAAATTTTTTCATTTATTTTGGTCGTACTATCTTTTAAAATACTGAATTTTTTTTCGTGCCCGTCAGGCAGGCTGGCATCGAATTTACAAACACCTGCGCCCATTGTTCCTAACCACAAATTGCCTTCATTGTCTTCTATCATCGGGCGAATAATATTATTTGGCAAACCCTCTTTTTCAGTATAGTTTATAAATTTTTTCCCGTCAAACTTGCTTAATCCGCCACCATAAGTAGAAAACCACATATAACCTTTAGAATCTTGTAAAATAGAAGACACTTGAGAATGCGCTAAACCATCCTGAACATTATATGTTCGGAAATTGTATTGTTGTGCAAAACTGTTCAGGTAGCCAACAATAAAAAAGAGGAAGAGAAAAGAGGTTTTGTTTCTAGTGTTCATTCTATGTAAAAATAGAAAAAACATCGAACAATCGAATTTCTCGATATTTTTTTGTAAATTTGGGTTACTACTATATTTAGTGACGAAATGAAACACTTTGTCAAATTATTTTTCTTTTCTACTTTTTTGTTTTTTTCATTTGTAAAAAATGGAAAAGCTCAAACATTTCTTAATGGCGATTTTGAGATCAACACAGCTGGTGTAGACCAAATCAACTTGGGGAATGCGGCTTTCAACGTATTTATGTCGAACACCATAGCATTTGGTTCCTTTGGTGACATGGACATTATTTCATCCGCTACCTATTGTGGTTTAGCACAAAATGGTTTGTGGTACGTTGCTTTCACAGGATCGGGAACAGATGCCATCACAATGCAATTATCAGCACCATTAACAGTTGGTACAAATTATACAATTTCTTATTGGGACAGAGGATGCTATGGAACTTTTGCAACAACTTCTCCTGCTGTTGAAATTGGATTATCCACCGTTGCAGGAGCTTTTGGAACACCGGTATATCTTGCTCCACTTCCAACAAATGGTGTTTGGGTGAATCGAACATTTACATTTGCAGCCCCTGTAGCAGGTGCTTTTATAACTGTTCAACTTCCTGCGGGTGGTTTGAGCGACTGGACACAAGTTGATAATTTCACTTTTGTAACTACTACTCCTACTCCTCCTGTTACTAATTTTAGCACCTCCGATAACAATATTTGTGCAGGCGATTGTACTTCCTTTACAGATTTGAGTACGAACACTCCTACCAGCTGGAGCTGGACTTTCACAGGAGGAACACCTGCAACATCTACATCACAAAATCCTAGTTCTGTTTGTTATGCAGCATCAGGTTCTTATGCTGTTACACTTACATCAACAAATGCATCCGGATCTAACACACTAACTCAAACAAGTTATATTACTGTAAATCCAATTGATGTAGCTACATTCAATTATACGCCTTCTTCTTTTTGTCAAAGTGGCACCAACCCAACACCAACAATAACAGGAACTACAGGCGGAATATTCACATCTACAGCTGGTTTGTCTATTACTCCTGGTAGTGGAACAATTAATTTAGCTGCTAGTACTCCGGGAACTTATACTGTTACTTATAGCACATCAGGAGCTTGTCCGGCAACTTCTACAGCATCTGTAACCATTAGCCCAATAGCAGTTGCAACATTTAATTATGCTGGTCCATATTGCCAAAATGCACTTGACCCTTCACCCACTTTTGGTGCAGGAGCAACGGCAGGAACATTCACTTCAACGGCAGGCTTGACAATTAATGCTACAACAGGCGTTGTTGATTTAAGTGCAAGCACACCTGGAACATATACTGTTACAAACTTTGTGAATGCTGCAGGAGCTTGTCCACCTGCTACTGCAACAACTACAATCACCATTAATGCTTTACCTGTTCCAACTATCACAGGAACTACTTCCATTTGTTCAGGAGCAACAACCATTTTAACAGCAAGTGGCGGAACAACTTATTTATGGAATACCGGCTCTGCTCTTTCAACTGCTAGTGTTAGTCCACTTGTCACAACAACTTATACCGTTACTGCAAACAACGGAGGATGTACCGCAACAGCAACACAAATAATAACTGTAAATCCACCGTCTACAAGTACAGCAAGCTCAACCATTTGTCAAGGCAGTTCTTATACACTTCCTTCCGGAACAATTGTATCAACAGCAGGAACTTATAATGATACATTGAACACAAGTTCTGGATGTGATAGCGTTGTTACCACTACTTTAACAGTAACTCCAGCACCTGTTGGAACACTAAACGCAAACATTTGTGCAGGACAAACTTATACGCTTCCTTCAGGAGTTGTAGTTGGAAACCCGGGAACTTATAGTGATACGGTTTCTACTTCCGGAGGCTGTGATAGTATCATCAATGTAAATGTGAATGTTATGACAGTAACGGCATTTGCCGGATTAGACGATATTATAGCTTATGGAAGCAGTACAAATTTGACAGCTTCCGGAGGAGTTAGTTATTCATGGTCGCCATCAACAGGATTGAGCAGCACAACAACTGCAAATACAACAGCATCACCTTTAACAACAACCAGCTATACGGTTACCGTTACTGGTGGAAATGGTTGTACTGCTTCTGATGTGGTAACTATTTTTGTTGATCTTCCTCCTTGTGGCGGTGCTTCTGTAGATCTGAAAACACTTATTCCAAATGCATTTTCACCTAATGATGATGGAATAAATGATGGCTTATGTATTCCAAAAAACCCTTGTATTGTTAAACTCACCTTATCGATTTATGATCGTTGGGGAGAAAAAGTTTATGAAAGCTCATCGCTTGATCAATGCTGGGATGGACTTTACAGAGGAAAAAAATTAGACTCCGCTGTTTTTGCATATTATTTTACAGTCGTTTTTGTTGACGGAACAAAAGGAGAAGGAAAAGGAAATATTTCATTGGTAAGATAATGAGCATAAAAATTTACATACGTTTTTCAACTATCGCATTCTTGTTTTGCAATATAACAGTTGCTCAGGATAGTCATTTCTCTCAATACGATCATTCTCCATTAACTATAAATCCTGCTTTAACGGCAGTGGATAAAAACCTGCACATTGTTGCTCACCACAAAGAACAATGGAGATCATTAAAGGGCTACAGAACAGATGAGCTTTCTTTTGAAATGCGGTTTGACCCTACCAGTTGGATCAAAGTAAAAAACAGGACTGCTGTATACAAAAAGAAAAAGCAAAAAGGATTAGCACTTGGAGTGAGTTTATTTTCAGATAAAGCCGGAGATGGAAATATGAAAAGAATATCCGGAACCTTCGCATTAGCTTATCATTTGCTATTGGACGAAAACAATAGAATTTCTGCAGGTGTTTTAGCTTCAAGTAAACGAAGCAGTATAGATCCAAGTGGATTAAGATTTAACAGTCAATATGATTATGCAGGAGTTTATGATCAGTTCTCTCTATCAGGCGAAACTTATCAAACAAGCTCGATAAGCTATAATGATTATTCAGCAGGTATTTGTTATAGTTTCGGATCAGAGAACAAATACATGGAATCAAATGATAACAAATCGCTGAAAGTAGGGGTTGCTTTTGATCACCTTTCCCGTCCTGAACAATCATATATCTCAACCATACATTCGAAAAGTTACATGAAATACACCTTACATGCTCAAACCTTGTTAGGTATAAAAAATTCTTCCGTCAGTGTGGGAGCATCTGTTATCTCTATGTTTCAGGGGCCTCAGAGTGAAGTTACGATGGGAATGCTTTTGAAATACAGAATGAAAGATGAATCTAAATATACGGGAATTAAAAAAGGAGCGGCAGTTTCCTTAGGTTGTTCTTACAGATTCAGAGATGCTTTGATCCCTTATTTACAATATGAATTAGCTCGATATGCGATAGGGATCAGTTACGATGTAAACTTATCAGGATTAAAAAAGGCTACAACCGGCCGTGGTGGTATTGAAGTAACCTTACGATTCTTTAATCCTGTTCCTTATCTGTTTCAAAAGAAAGCAGGCGCTAGTTTTCTATAGTCGGGGAACTAGGTCACAAAACCAAAATCCTTTAGTAGTATTTGAATCACCATCTGAATTTTTTATTTCCAGAGGTTTATAAATTTTATCTCCAATTGAAAATAATATTGGAAATTTAAATAATGGTCCATCGTAACAGAATGTATGATATTCTCCATTCTCTCCGCAAGGATCAACCGTATTTGGAAGTTGAGCAACAAACTCCATATTTATCTCCTCTCCTACTTTATCCTCTTTTAAATAAGCATCGTTCACGCAACATGTTATGGTTTTAAAACCAAGTTCTATAAATTCTGTAATTAGTTCAGAAGTGTTTTTTTTCCACAAAGGAAATTCTGCTTTCAATCCTACTTTCGATAAATTAGTTTCACGGTATGTTCTTAAATCTTCTAAAAATATATCTCCGAAAATAACTTTTGTAATACCTTGCTCTTTATATTTTAAAAGTAACGATTCCATTTCTTTTTCATATTCGTCATTTGTTCCTTCACTCACATACATCTTTATCAATGGAATGCCAATTGAAGTTGCTTGCAAATCAAGTAATTCTTCACGAACGCCATGCATCGAAATACGTTTGAAAGTAGCATTGAGTGTTGTCAACAATGCAACCACTTCATATTTATTTTCTAAACAAATCTTATATAATGCTAGTGCGGAATCTTTCCCTCCGCTCCAGCAAAATATTGCTTTTTCTTTTTCCATTATTTGAAAAAGAAATTACCAGGAATTACACCAACTGCAAAGCTATCAACCAATGTTGCAGAAGCATTGTAACGAATTACTTTTCCATTGCTAGAAAAATCAACAGCATCAGAACCATAAAAATAATCGTTGGTTGGATCAACACCTAATCCATAAAAACTTCTGTTAATGATTGCTGTTCCGGATAAAACAGATGCTGCATAAGAATGAGCATAAACTCCACCACTATACGAATAATACAATGTTGTTTTTGCATTGTTAGTTACCAAACTAGATGGTTGTGAAAATGTAGAAGCAAATGGCAATGTTAAATCAACGGTAGCAGTAGCTGTATCAATTCTCACTAATTTAGCTGGACTGATCAAAAAAGTATATGTAGGATCCCATTGTCCACTGCACAGCACCCAAATTTTGCCGTTGGCATCCATTTTAATACTCTTTGGATTTGCTCCAACGTAAATATTTGTAGTTACTGCATTTGTATTTGAATTGATAACAGTTACAACACTATCATTATCAAATCCGCCTCCGCAAGCAACATATACTTTAGAACCAGCCAAAACCATTCCTTCGGCACCTTTTCCAGTTGTAATGGTTCCTGTAATAGTTTTAGTTGAGAGATCCACCACTTTAATTGCACCTGCAACTCCGCCTGCTCCCCATTCGGAAACATATCCTTTTCCAGAATTAACTCCTAAAAAATAACGTGGATAGGTAAACCCTGATATTGTTCCGGCAGTTGCAAAAGAAGTTCCATCCGCTACTTCTACTTTTCCGGCATTGTTTACAACGATGTATGCTTTGCTATTAAATAGTTCCATTGATTGAACAATGTTCCCTAATGGATAACCATTTTTAGCTTCAAAAATATCATTAGAAACGGCACCTGTACTTCTGTTATAAAAATTAATAGTTCCGGTACCACTTCCAAACGTACCTTCGTTTGTTACAAAAATACCTGAAGCATAAGATGTTCCAGCAGTTCCGCCACCCAAAGCTGGTTCCGGATCATCTTTTTTGCAACTTGAAAAAGTAATTGCAACTGTCAATACACTCAGATAAAATAATTGTTTTGTTTTCATTTTTTTATTGATTTATAGTTGATTTTTGATTCGATTGATTAAAGATTAATGAAAGTCCTACTTGATAATTTAATAATGGCATTGCTCGATAAGCCAATACCTGATAGGTTTCCTGCCATACATTATTTAATTGAGCAAATATTTTTATTTTAGAAGTGGGCAAAGAAAAGGCTTGAGCAACCGAAATATTTCCAAATGTATAAGGTTTTAAATATTTTGTATTGTCAGAAAGTGTGTACCGATAACCTGTATATACTTGAACATAAGTAAAAGATGTTCCTTTGTAACTAACAGTCATATTTCCTTGAGCATTTTGTATTGGAACATAAATCAACTGTTTCCCTAGTGACTCGTCCCCCGGAGTTGCAGCCTTTTCATTAGTCGATAAAACATAGTTATAAAAACCTCCCAATTGAAAATGAAATTTATTTTTTGAAATATTTATTTTCAATTTATATTCTAATCCACGCGACCAAACTTGCAATACATTTTCGGGCGACCAAATACCATAATTGTTCGGCAACCAAATAATCCAATTATCGATGTTTCGATTAAAAGCTGTAGCGCTTAACTCCCACGAGATATGTTTTGCGGCATACAAATGTTCCAAACTAGCTTCTTCACTCCAACCTGTCTCAGGCTGCAGAGTAGGGTTACCGCCTTGCGCCCAATACAAATCGTTAAATGTTGGAATTCGATAATGCTTCGCGGCATTTGCTTTGATAAAAAAGTATTTCAAAAATTTTCCTCTAACACCAATTGATGGACAAAATGGAATGGCTTTATTTTCTAAAAACTCCTGTCGTGCACTCAATACAGCGTTCCACGAATTATTTTTAGTATGAATTTTATAACTTGCAAAAACAGCAACTCTATTTTGGTGTGGATTACTTATAAAGTCTTCTGTGCTTGCTTCGCTGTATGTATTGTTCACACCAACATTTAGAAGATCAAACTTTGAAATACTAAATCTTGTTTCTGCTTCAGAAATAAAAACCTTTGTTCTACTTTTTGTATCGATATCAATTGACGAATCTGCAAAAAATAAGTATTCATCAAAATATGCGGCTCTAACAAACGTGTTTACTTTTTCACCTTTTCTTTGCCATTCAGAAGTAAAACGAAACAATTCATCTTTTTGATTCGACACATTTATATTTTGTGTCATAGATGGAGGAATATTTCTATCGTTGAATTGATACCAGAAATGCGTATTAATTTTTTGCTTTTTATTAATTTGAAAATAATTTTCTTGTAGTAGTCCGTATTCCTTTAGTTCTGCATTGCTCTGCTTTTGTTCGGGTTTACCATATTGAGCTGTATTGATGAAAGGGAAATCGTTTTTAGCATCGTGATTAAACAATTTAATTGAAGTAATGAATCGTTTTTTACTAATCTCTAAACTAGCTTGCTGTTGCTTGTCGGAAAAACTACCGAAAGAAGTGTTTGTAGAAACAGTAATTCCTCTATTGTATTCAGCGGAACTGTTTAAATGAATGCTTCCTCCAACAGCTCCAGTTCCCCACAATGCTCCTGCTCCACCATATTGGATTTTCACATTACTTATGAAATTTGCAGGAATTAACGACAAGTCGATTAAGCCATTCATTGGGCTTTGTAAATTAAACCCGTTCCACAAAACGGCTGTATGACTTGCTCCAGAACCTCTAAAAGAGCTTGTAGCCAGACTTCCTAAGCCATACGACTTAATAAACAATTGACTTTCGTTTGTAAGAATATCGGCAAGATTTGAAGAAGAATAACGATTTAGAAACGTGCTGTCAAACGATTCTGTTTTATTGGAGTTGGCAAAAAGATTTAAACGCGAAGACGACACCTCCACTGTTTTCAATTGTTTCGAGGAGTCGACATGAACTTCTTGCGCATATCCCGAAAAGGATTGCACAGCAAGCAATAGCATACAATTGATCTTAATAAAATTCATTACAAACGATTTAGCAAAAGCTTAATCATTGATAACAAACGGTAAAATTGTAAGGATAGAAAAATGTGAAATTATTCGTCTATTCTTCGCCTTTTCTCCGAAAGCTACAAATGTTATTTACTTTTTGGCAGGTCTCCTGACTCACTCTAGTGTACCTTCCCGTTGGCCTAAGCTAACAGTGGTTTGCAGAACACATTTTCCTTTCGGAAAGAGTTTACAGTTGCGGGAACAGTCCTTGATTTTAACAAGGTTCCCTTTTAATCCGGATAGTATCATCCGAAACCAAAAGCGATGCAAATGTAAAAAATAATTGCTACGAATAACGAATTGTTACGAAATTAGGTACTATTTAATTTTCGAGTATTTAAAATGCAAGCAAATTACTATAGTACTTAATTAAAAATACCTTTGCATAAAATTATGGACCACAACTTTATATACATCGCTTATAATAAACCTGCAGGAATTGTTTGTACTACCGAAAAAGTAGAAGGCAATATTATTGCAGCAGTTGGACACAAAGAAAACATTCTTCCGGTTGGACGATTGGATAAAGAATCAGAAGGATTGATTTTGTTAACTAACAATGGAGCTATCATCAATAAAATTATTCATCCTGATTTTGAACATGAGAAAGAATATGTTGTGACATTAAATCTTCCATTACGAAATCAGTTTTTAAAACAAATGGCGGAAGGAGTAAATATTGGAGATGGCTCTATAACAAAACCATGTAAAATAAAAGCAGAACCAAATACAAAAAGAGTATTTCGTATTGTTATCAAACAAGGCTTAAATCGACAAATCAGAAGAATGTGCAATACTTTAGACTATCAAGTAATAAAATTGCAGAGAGTTCGGATTATGAATATAAAATTGGGGAAACTAAAAATTGGTGAGTGGAGAGCATTAACAGAAGAAGAAGTGTACGATTTGTTTTTACAATTGGGATAAAAAAAAACCCTCGCAAAAATGCGAGGGTTTTTTTTATATATTTTCTACTTACTAGAAGTGGAAAGTTGCTCTTAAAGAAGCTGTTCCTGTGTTAGAACCTTTGAAACCAAAAATAGTTCCTTGGTTTAAATCAGTATCAAAACCGAATTTAGAAGAACCAGAAGTTTCTGTTTCAACTTCACCAGTTGTTGGAGTACCAACACCACCAGTAGTTTCAACTACTGATTTTCCTTTTCCTGAAGTTTGGAAACCAATTCCCCAACCATATTCTGCACCAATTGCAATTTTCGGGAAAATGAAATACTCAGCACCAATGAATCCACGAACACCAATTCCGAAAGTCATTCCAGATTTAGTAGAAAGCATGCGGCTAGTATTATTAGGAGTACCTGTTACTGCACCTGTTGAGGCATTCCAAGTAGTTGATGTAGGAGTTGCAGTTTGTCCAGCAGCTGTTGGATTACCTGTCATTGTGTTACCATACTCATACTTGTTAGCTGAGCTAGAAATCCAGATCATCGCATCTGCACCATAATAACCTTGCAAACGAGTTTTCCCTCTTCTCATTTCTTTACCAGCACCAATACCGATGGTTGTATTTCTCATTTTAAATTTATCCTCAACCATAGGAGATGTTGCAGGGAAAACTGGAGTTGTAATATTAGCATCATCAGAAACCATGTTTTTGTAAGTTTGGTTAGTGAAACCTAAACGTACCAATACTCTGTAAGCATTTTTTTCATCGATGAATTTTTTTCCGATGATTGTTTGGTTACCATTCATCCAATTTACTCCTGGAGCACCATTTGAAGTGTTTCCGTTAAATGCATTTCCTATAAAGTTAAAAATAGGATCCGCATTCATAGAGATAGCCCAATCTTCTGCCTCAGGCAACATTGGTTCTCCTTTTTTTGATGTTAAATCTTGCGCGAAAGCACCTGTTACGCCAAATGCTAAAGCAATCACTAGTACTGATTTTTTCATAGTTTTTGTTGTTTAGTTTAAATTAAATTTTTAATAATCAATTTTAAAATTCAGTGAAACAAAGGTAAACATTATTTTCAATGCAACAACTTATTAACAATCTCTTTGTTTTTAACATACAATTGTTAATAACTCTAGTCGCCCCACTCCTTATCTTCTAATAAAGGAACAAACTTAAACTCCCCATATTCAACCTTCTCGAACGCTTTGGGGCCTGTTTTCTTAAGAAAAGTCATTATTTGTACTTTATCTCCCAAAGGAATAACTAAAATGCCGCCTACTTTCAGTTGATCCAATAAAGCGTCTGGAATAATCGGGGCTCCTGCGGTTATTATTATCTTGTCGAATGGTGCAAAAATCGGTAATCCTTTATAGCCATCTCCATAAAAAAACTTGGGATTATAGCCAATTGTGGGTAAAAATGCCTTTGTCAGATCGTAAAGTGCTTTTTGGCGTTCTATCGTATACACTTTCACTCCCATTTCTAATAACACACTGGTTTGATATCCTGAACCGGTTCCTATTTCTAATACCTTTTCGCCTTTTTTTAAATCCAACAGCTCTGTTTGAAAAGCTACGGTATGCGGACGAGAGATGGTTTGTCCCGACCCAATCGGAAAAGCAATGTCTTCATAGGCTCTTTCTATAAAAGAACTATTCAAGAATAAATGGCGCGGAACCGTTTCAATAGCTTTTAATACATCCCCATCTTCAATTCCCTTTTCTTTTAAAAGTTTGGCAAGTTGTCTTCGTAAACCTTTATGTCTATATGTATCCGTTTCCATAATATTATCTAGGGCACGAAATTAACAATAGTATACTTATAATTAAGAGTAATTTTTCAAGAAGCGATTGTGGAAAAAAGTATTTTTGTTGCAAATCACTGAATTATATGATAAAAATAGGCGTTTTAGGAGCTGGTCACCTCGGCAAAATTCATATCCGACTGTTAAAAGAAATTGACAAGTATGAACTTGTTGGCTTTCATGATGCTAATCCTGAATTAGCAAAAGAAGTTGAAAAAGAATTCGGAGTAAAAGCATTTGATTCTATTGAAAGCCTAATTAAGTTGGTAGATGCTGTTGATATTGTTACTCCAACCATTACACATTACGATTGTGCTTCCAAAGCCATCAAAAGTTCAAAACATATTTTCATTGAAAAGCCTGTTACCAATACGATTGAAGAGGCAAAAAGCTTAAAAGGTTTATCAAAGGAGGCGAATGTTCATGTACAAGTAGGACATGTTGAAAGATTCAACCCTGCTTTTATTGCTGCCCGCGACTATTGTTCCAATCCACTGTTTATTGAAACACATCGCTTGGCTCAATTTAACCCAAGAGGAACAGATGTTTCTGTTGTTTTGGATTTAATGATTCATGACATTGATATTATTTTAAGTGTAGTAAAATCCAATATCAAACGTATCAGCGCAAGCGGTGTAGCCGTTGTTAGTGAGAGTCCTGACATAGCCAATGCCCGTATTGAATTTGATAATGGTTGTGTTGCCAACCTTACTTCTAGCAGAATATCTATGAAAAACATGCGCAAATCCCGCTTTTTTCAAAAAGATGCGTACATTTCGGTCGATTTTTTAGATAAAAAGGTAGATGTGATACGTTTAAACAATGTAGAAGGAGATATTGACCCCTTGGCAGTAACCATTGACTTGGGCCATGGCAAAGGGTCTAAACAAATTTATTTCGAAAATCCAACTATTTTTCCTACCAACGCAATAAAAATGGAGCTTGAAGCGTTTGCTGATTCAATAATCAGCAACACTACACCTTTAGTAAGTATTGATGATGGTTATAAAGCGCTGGATGTAGCTTATAAAATAATTGAAAAAATGAAGCTAACATCTAATTTTGCTGAAGAACAAGGACTATCAACCAATTAAAATGAATACAACTTACAAGCTTTTAATGCCTATTGCTGTTTTTGCGACTGCTTTATTTAGTTCATGTGAACTTTATAATCCTGCGGAGCCTATTCCTGCTTATATTCACATACAGCAATTTACATTAACAACTAAAGCTGACGGCACAGAAGGCAGTAATTCACATAAAATTACAGATGCCTGGGTTTATGTAGACGACCAAATTATTGGTTGCTTCGAATTGCCTGTTACCTTTCCTGTACTTTCGGAAGGAACTCATAAAGTGAAAATTAGTCCCGGAATTAAGGTAAACGGAATTTCTGCCAACAGAGGTCAATATCCTTTTTATACAAGCTATGAACAAGATGTTGATTTTCAGAAAGGTACAACAATCACATTAAGTCCTACCGTAGAATATAAATCTACCGCTCAATTTGTTTTTTTACAGAATTTTGAAGCGGCTGGAACTACCTTAAGCATCACCGCACAATCAGATACGATTATATACGAAATGACTGACCCTGCTCATGTTTTTGAAGGCACGAAGTGTTTAGCGGCTTATGTGGATGCTACCAGATTCCGCTTTGAATGTGCTACAACTAGTGCTTTCGGCCTTAGAACCGGTGGATCACCTGTGTTTCTTGAGTTCAATTATAAATGTAATTACGAGCTGGTTGTAAGTGTTATTGCTCAAGGCGCTTTTTCGGTTAATCAATTTCCTGCTTTATATCTGAATCCATCAGAAAACTGGAACAAAGCCTATGTTTATTTAACTCCAACAGTTAGCGGAGCATTTACTGCTGATGATTACAAAATTGTTTGGGGAATTCGTAATCTTGCTGGGGTTGATAGCGCTGCTGTACTGATTGACAACATAAAACTTATTCAATAAAGACTGCTGAAGAAGAATTGACAAAGAAGACGTTTTATGAATAAAAAGCTACAAGTATTAAAATATCTTTTTACCGATATTTCAGCAGCCATGCTGGCTTGGGCTCTCTTTTTTAGCTTTCGTAAAATCTATATTGAAACCGCCAAATTCGGAAAACCTGTTCCGCTTGTTTATGATGAGCAATATTACTGGGGACTCCTTTTTATCCCTATTTTCTGGGTAGCGATGTATTACCTTACCGGGACATATAAAGACGTTTATCGTAAATCGCGCTTAAAGGAAATCGGGCAAACGTTTTTACTCTCCAGCATTGGGGTTTTAATCATCTTTTTTACTCTTTTACTCGATGATGAAATTGTTTCTTATAAAAACTATTATCAAAGCATCATTACACTTTTTCTATTACACTTTGGATTTACAGCCCTTTTCAGAGTAATTCTTTCCAGCATTACCAATTATCGCATTCACAACAGAATCATTGGGTTTAATACCCTTTTAGTTGGTAGTAACGAAAATGCATTAAAACTCTTTACAGAGATGCAAAGCCAGCCCAAATCCTCTGGCTATAAATTTGTTGGATTTGTGCACATTGACAATAAGAACGGGTTCTCACAAGAGTTAAAGAAAACATTACCTCATCTTGGGGAACTATCTGATTTAAATAATCTTATAACTACTCATAAAATTGAAGAGGTAATCATTGCCATTGAATCTTTTGAGCATGAAAATATTGGTAAAATTGTAAACGAATTGGATTATCGCGGACTCATCATTAAAGTGATTCCGGATATGTATGATATCCTATCGGGCTCCGTAAAAATGACTTCGATTTTTGGAGCACCCTTGATAGAAATTTCCAGAGAAATAATGCCGACCTGGGAGCAATCCTTAAAGCGCATTATGGACATTGTGGTTTCATTGATGGCTTTAACCCTTTTCAGCTGGGTTTATATTTTTGTAGCTATTGCGGTGAAGCTAACATCAAAAGGTCCAATCTTTTATAGTCACGAACGTATTGGTTGGCACGGAAAACCCTTTTTCATTCATAAGTTTCGTTCCATGAGTGTGGATGCAGAAAAATCGGGACCAGCACTTTCCAGCAAATTAGATCCTCGCATCACTCCACTTGGCCGTTTCCTTAGAAAAGTACGTTTGGATGAAATTCCACAGTTCTACAACGTTTTAATAGGCGAAATGAGCATTGTTGGTCCGCGACCGGAACGTCAGTTCTTTATCGATCAAATTGTGTTACAAGCTCCTCACTACAAACATTTGCATAAAGTTCGTCCGGGAATTACTTCATGGGGACAAGTAAAATACGGTTATGCCGAGAATGTAGAAGAAATGGTGCAACGTTTAAAATACGACATCATCTACATTGAAAATATGTCATTAGCAGTTGATTTAAAAATCCTCATCTACACCGCGCTGATTGTTATTCAAGGACGCGGGAAATAAAAAAATTCAAAGTTGGAAAGTTCAAAATTCAAAGTTTAAAAAATGAAGGCAAACTTTCACGATATAACTTTAAACTTTATAACTTTGAACTAAAAATATGAAGAACATCGCAGTAATAGGATCAGGAACAATGGGCAACGGGATAGCTCACACCTTTGCACAATTTGGCTACAACGTAGCATTAATCGACATTTCACAACCTGCTTTGGACAAGGCGATGGCGACCATTGCGAAGAACTTGGACCGCATAGTTGCTAAAGGGACTATTACGGAGGCTGATAAAGCAAACACATTAAAAAACATCACCACATTCACCGTTATGGCGGATGGTGTTAAAAGCGCTGATTTAGTAGTGGAAGCCGCTACCGAAAATGTAGAAATCAAATTAAACATCTTCCGCGAATTAGATAAAATTTGTCCTGCTAACACCATTTTAGCAAGCAACACTTCTTCTATTTCCATTACAAAAATTGGAGCAGTTACAAAACGTCCTGATAAAGTAATTGGAATGCATTTTATGAATCCTGTTCCAGTGATGAAATTGGTTGAAGTCATCAGAGGCTACTCTACTTCCGATGAAGTTACTTCACTTATTATGGAAACATCTAAGAAATTAAATAAAGTTCCAACCGAAGTAAACGATTACCCGGGATTTGTGGCCAACAAAATATTAATGCCAATGATTAATGAAGCCATCATCACGCTTCACGAAGGAACAGCAGGTGTTGAAGAAATTGATACCGTAATGAAATTAGGTATGGCGCATCCAATGGGTCCTTTGCAATTAGCCGATTTTATTGGATTAGATGTTTGTTTGTCTATCCTGAAAGTACTACAAGACGGTTACGGAAACCCGAAATATGCTCCTTGTCCACTTTTAGTAAACATGGTAACAGCAGGCCATTTAGGAGTTAAATCCGGACGAGGTTTTTATTCTTGGGGACATGGCACTAAGGATTTAATTGTGGCTGATGGGTTTAAGAAGAAGGTTATGGTTTAAAACTTCGACTGCGCTCAGTGTGACAACTCTTCGTCAGTCTGAGCGGAGTCGAAGACTTTATCTCACCAACTGAATAAATCCTTTTTTGTCAATCTTTTTATTGATGAATTCAGAATAGTGAAACACATAATAATAAACACCTTCCGAGCAATCGTTTCCTTTCAAATCTCTTCCATCCCACTTCGTAACATTTACACTTGATTGAAACACCTTGTTTCCCCAGCGATTATAAATGTCTACAATTTCTTCAACTAGATTTAAATTTGAAAAATCGATGTAATCGTTTTGGTTGTCATTGTTGGGAGAAAATATGTTAGGGATAAAATTATTACAATCAAGACAAACAACGGAAACATCATCAATGTAATAGTATGCATCAAAAAAGCCTCCAGTAGGAAAATGAATTGTGTCAGTTGTTATATCATTATTAAAATTTCCAATCGTAATAAAATTTTCATTTCCATTTGCCACAAAACTTCCAGAGACCTTAATCCAATTGTCTCTGCTGTTTAATGGGTTCAACAAAATGTCATTGTTGATTTGAGGTGGATGTACGACTAAATTATAAATTACCGTATCAGAAAAGTATGCACCCATATTATTAGTTCCTAGCCTACAATTATCAACAGCGCTAACATAAAATTCAACAAGATAGGTTCTGTTTGCAATTAGTTTCGTTACAAGTTCAGTTTGAATATATCCTCTTGAATTAATAAACCAAGGATTGTATGTGTGAATTCCAGCATACGTTTCACCTGTGTTTGCAAATTGATTTCCTGTAAAATTATTCGGGACACCAAAGTTTAAAGTATCACAAGAATTAAAGTATTCCGCATTTCCAAACCAATCAGAAGTATTATTGATTTGGCCATATCCATTTGGACAAACAACAAAAGCCTCAAAACTTGGATTAGGGACGAGATTGGATTGAGCGAGCGCATGACTTCTTCCAAACAATAAAATTGAACCAAGCATTAAAAAACAATATGTGACCTTTTTATTCAAGTTTAGAAATCTCTTAACGTTTTTGTGGGGTTTTTATTGGCACAAAAAAACCTCTAATTTTCACTAGAGGTACGTTTTATGATTGGACTTATAAAAGCTTAAATCCGTGTCCATCATTTCTCATCCCAACCTAAAACTGTCCATCTTCAATCATTTTAATTGCCATTTCAATATTTCTTTCATCTCCAAGTGCATCGTAGTCCGACTTTAAGCTGGAGTTGAAAACAAGGGCTACACCTTGCCACATGGTTGCAGAAAAAGAACCTCGCATACATTTCACAACATCGTAAGTTGTTTTTCCTGTTTCTCTATCAATTAGCTTTATTAAAAGTCGGCCTTGTGTTACTGATAAGTTTTTTAATTCATCACCAAACTCATCTTTCAATTGTTTTTCAGCCAACTTAGTGTACGCTTTTTTATCTCTTTCGTTAGGAATAGTTGCCAATACTCGGTCGTACTCTTTTAATTTAACCGAAGCTAAAATGGCGTAAGGGTATACCTTTTTTACATTGTATTTCAATCTGTCCCAAGCTGCTTTTTGTCTGTATGTTTTGAAAGTACGATCAGCGGAACATGTTACCGTTGCTAATTTTCCATAGGGAATTGTATCACCATTGTAATAAACCGTTTCCACCCATATACCTTTTAGGTCGGGAGCTGCTGCTTTTGTAGGATTAGTTGTTTGGCTCATCCCGATAAACGGAACGAAAAAGAAGAGTAAGAATATGGAAATTCTTGTTGCCATTTGGCCTGTATTTATTCTTATAACGAGTTAGTTAGCTAAAAGTTGCTTATAAATTGTAAATAATTGTTAACCGAGTCTTTCCTTTTCCTCCCCCTGCCCCCTCGATGAGGGGGATAGTCTCCGAAACTATCGGTTTGTTTTCCATTTTGAGACACTTTTCCCTTCTTCAACTACTACTTTCTGAGTTTTGCTGGTACTCATCAACTTAGCTCCGAACAGAGCTGCAACAATTGCTTCATCCTCTTTTGTTTCAGAAAGCATTTCAGGTGAAAAATGATGTTTGATGAAATGTGTATCAAAGTTCCCTGATGTAAATGCCTCATGTTTCAACACAAATTTACAAAAAGTTAGAGTCGTTTCAACACCAGTGATCTGATAATCGTCAATGGCACGAATCATACGGCTAATTGCTTCTTCTCTGTCTTTTCCAAACGTTACCAATTTCGAAATCATTGGGTCATAATAAATTGGAATGTCCATTCCTTCTTCAAAACCATCATCCACACGCACTCCTAAGCCTTGTGGTCTTCTGTACGTTTGCAATGTCCCAATATCCGGCAAAAAATTATTACATGGGTCTTCAGCATACACACGTACTTCTACGCTGTGACCAATTATTTTTAAATCTTCTTGCTTGAAGGAAAGTTTTTCTCCTCTTGCTACTTTAATTTGCTCTTTTACTAAATCCAGTCCCGTAATCATTTCTGTAACGGGGTGTTCTACTTGTAAGCGTGTATTCATTTCCAAAAAGTAGAAATTCTTGTTTTCATCCAACAAAAACTCTACTGTTCCTGCTCCCACATAATCACAAGCTTTACCAACATTCACAGCACATTCGCCCATTGCCTTACGAATTTCAGGAGTAAGTACAGATGAAGGCGCTTCTTCAATCACTTTCTGGTGCCGTCTTTGAATAGAACATTCACGTTCGAACAAATACACAATGTTGCCATGTGTATCACCTAAAATTTGAATTTCTATGTGACGCGGACCGGCAACATATTTTTCAATAAAAACTGCACCATCTCCAAATGCTGAAGTAGCCTCACTTATAGCCAAATTCATTTGCTCTTCAAACTCTTCGATGTTTTCAACAATACGCATCCCTTTTCCTCCACCACCAGCGCTCGCCTTAACTAACAATGGAAATCCAGTTGCTAGAGCCACTTCTTTTCCCTCTTTAACACTTGAAATTGCCCCTTCAGAACCAGGAACCATTGGAATTTTATATTTTTTTACAGCAGCTTTCGCAGATAACTTATCACCCATAATGTCCATTGCTTCGGGAGATGGTCCGATGAACGTGATTCCTGCTTGTTTTACTTTTGCAGCAAATTCTGCATTCTCAGAAAGAAAACCATATCCTGGATGGATTCCTTCAACATTTAATTGCTTACAAACTTCTATAATTTTATCGCCTAAAAGGTAAGATTGGTTAGAAGGTGGCGGTCCGATACACACTGCTTCATCAGCATATTTCACGAAAGGAGCATTTCTATCCGCTTCTGAATAAACGGCAACCGTTTGAATACCCATTTCTCGGCAGGAACGCATTACACGCAATGCAATTTCTCCTCTGTTGGCAACTAATATTTTGTTCATAAAATGTTTATTAATAAATGTATGCTTTCGCTTTCAAAAAAATATATTTGTGAAAGGCGATTGCTTCTATTTTGAAGCAATACAAACCTAATAAAAAAAGTTTTCATTGAGCTTGAATATTTGAACTCAATTTCAACAAAATAACATCCCTAAAAAATGCATTATGCTTAAAAGAACTACGCTACTTTTATTTATCGCTTTCACAACAACAACAGCATTCGCACAAAAGAAAGGAACAAAACCTTCAACTGCTTCTGATTTTGATACCAAGGGAGCTGAACAAGCTTTGTTAAAAGCCTTAAACAAAGTGCGTATCGAGAACAAACTCGATTCAGTGGAATTTCATCCTCTATTGGGACAAGCAGCAGCCATTCAAAGCGCTGATATGGCTAAGAACGGGAAAGCCGAATTAGAAAACAGCAAAGGAAAATACAAAACAACTGCAAAACGTGTTGTTTCTGTTGGCGGAACAGTAAAAGTGCAAGAATTGGTTTTGGGTACCAGTATAGTGAAAGGAAAAGCATCCATGTCGGCTCAAGAACTTGCTGATGCTGCTTTTTACAAATGGCGTGTTGGAAAACAAAATCAAGCTATTATCAAAAATGCTGATTTTATTTATGCTAGTCCTTCTGTTACCATTGACGAATCAGGTAAAAAAGCTTATATCTCCATTGTCTTCGGAAGTTTTAATTCGTTCAACACTGGAGCGGATAAGAAAAAAGAATTGGCTGTTCCATATAGTTCAAAGACTAAAAAATTAAAAGTACCAGAAGACAGAAATTGCAATGCATGTAAAAAATTTAAAGACTGGGATGGATTAGCAGCAGGTTTGTATGTTGAAAACGGGAAAATCTACATCAAGTATGCGAACTTAAAAGCACTATCAAAGTTCATTCGTAAATCGGGAGATGGATTGGCTGTGGATATAGTTCAGCGTGCACAGTATGACAATCCAGATTACAACATTGTAGACAATAATCTTATTTCGAAAGGAGTGCTTTTGAAAACAGTTACGATGAGCAAACTGTATAGCAAAAACAGAGTGAAAGCTGTAAAAAAAGG
>Ga0163151_10002382_pt1 | contig 29264 bp, 20 predicted proteins | sample OliLakLV19MP5IB2_FD_145596 | JGI IMG/M metagenome (GOLD analysis project Ga0163151, IMG submission 145596) | Freshwater microbial mat bacterial communities from Lake Vanda, McMurdo Dry Valleys, Antarctica - Oligotrophic Lake LV.19.MP5.IB-2 | ecosystem: Environmental > Aquatic > Freshwater >...
GTCAGCCAATTCCAATTCCGATGTTGGCGGTTATCTGTCTGCTGGCCTTTGTGGCAGAAGGCGCCATCGCGGACTGGTCCGCTCTCTACATGGCGCGCTCTCTGGATGCAAGCGCTGGTCTGGCGGCAATGGCATTGACGGCATTTTCTATCACCATGGCAATCGGAAGGCTGTTTGGCGACAGAGTGATTGATGCTCTAACGGATGTGAGAGTTCTATTTTTCGGAGCGATCGTCACTTCAATTGGTATTTTTCTTGCCACCGCTTTCCAGCACCCGCTCATTGCTATAAGCGGATTTATGTTGTGCGGCCTCGGATTATCTGTTCAAGTGCCGATAACTTTTCGCCTTGCCGGCCAGTCAGCAACGCACGACGCCGGTGATGCTATTGCCCGAGTTGCGCGCGCCGGGTATCTCGGCTTGCTGCTTGGTCCGCCACTTCTAGGTGTTATTGCTGAGGGCTGGGGATTACGGACGAGCATTTTTGCCCTTTCCCTGTGTTCAATAACAACCTTGATACTTGCGCATCGATTGCGAGCAAGAAAGGTTCTGGCAAATTAGCCTATCAGGGCGTTGGCTGGTAGGCAGATAACACATATGATGTTTTATCCAACCCGGAAATGCCCGCAAGCTCAGGCTTCCAAGGATTTCATTTTAAGTCGATAGATGATAAATATACATCTGGTCTGGCTTGTGGGGGACTTGTACCCTTACCACGCGGTCATAATTGAAGTCGAATAAGTTTTCGAGGGCTGGTATAACTTTTGAAGGTCTACTCATGAAAAAAATATTTGTGCTATTTACATTGATGGTCGGATTTTTTGCTCTCTGCGCGTCGAGCACCATCACTGTCTTGCCTGCCAGCGCTCAAGCAAAATCTGCGCCAGTAACTATGGAATCTTGCCTGGCAACTTGCCGCAAATGTCAAAAAGTATGCGAAAACACCCTTGCCTACTGCAAGAAAAAAGGTGGCAAGCATGCGGAAGCAAAACATATCAATGTACTCAAAGACTGCATCCAAGCTTGCAAAACCAGCGCTGACTTTCTTTCCCGAAATTCAGAAAATCATGGAAAGTCGTGCGGACTTTGCGCGGAAATCTGCAAGCTCTGTGCCCAAAGTTGCGAAGCCATGTCTGATGACAAGCAAATGAAAGACTGCGCTGCTGAGTGTCGTAAGTGTGCCGAAAGCTGCGACAAAATGGCAAGCATGAAATAGCTCATCCGAAAACGGAGCCATTGTGGCAGGATGGTTTATACGAGCAAGAAGCGAATAAAAATAGTCCTTCTAAGCGCCGCTGTCGCAGTCTTGAGTAAAGTAGCTAAAGAGCAAGTCCTCTTTAACTAACCAAGCTTTTAGAACTGATCTGCAAGCGCAGCAACGGGAAGGGTCCCCCTCCCTTACACGTAATCTAAAGGCGTGGATCGACAGGTTCGCTTTCTAGTGCAAGCACTGCAAAGACGCATTCATGCACGCGGTAGAGTGGTTCATTTCGTACAAAGCGTTCCATGGCTTCGATTCCTAAAGCGAATTCGCGCAGAGCAAGAGATCGCTTGGAAGCCAGTCCGCGTGCCCGTAGACGCGATAGATTGTCTTCCATTGTGTATTCCGGTCCGTAGATGATACGCAGGTATTCCGGACCGCGGCATTTGATCGCCGGTTGGTGAATTCCTTTGCTGCCGCGGGCGATGAAATCTAGCGGCTTGACCACCATCCCTTCGCCACCATCGGCGGTAAGTTCATTCCACCAACCGGTGCCGGAATCTATACTTGCCTGGTCCGATAGGTCGATGGCGCGGTGGTTGGTGCGAATAACCAGTCCATCGCCGGCATCTGCCAGCTTGCTAAGTTTCTCCATATGCCACATGTGATTCTTGTCGGTGTGAACAGATCGTTCAGTCGCCAGCAGGTGGAACGGAGCAAGTTTGATGTCCTTGAGTGATTTAACTTCCCAACAATACGGACGATAGGATTCCCGATATTTTTCGCAGAGCTGGTGTTTTGTTTGGTATCGCTTGAGCAGTTCGCCGGTTTCGATACCCCGTTGAGCCGCTGAGGACAGGGCTTGAACTGCGCCCTCCAACGAAACGACTGACGAGGCCCCAACACCTGCATATTGCCGGCGCACCAAGTCCTGGGCCTTCATGGACCAAGGCATGATTTCGCAATCCAGAGCTGCCCATGTTGTGTTGAACTCGCTCCAGAAGTTGGCTCTGGTCAGCGTGTCTTTCATTTGTTCTAAAAATTCTTGCTCCGTTGCATGGTCGTTGAAGAACTTGCGCCCGGTTCTGGTGAAACAAGCACCTATTTGCTGTTGATATTTGCCAAAGCGCTTGTGAGTGCTATCAAGATCCTGGTTGATGATGACCACTGCTCTAGAGCCCATGTGCTTTTCTTCGCAAACCACTTGTGCCACACCGCGCGTTCGATAATACGCAAATGCCTCACTTGGGTGTTCAAGCAATCCATCTTGCTCGGTTGTTTCCGTCGGTGACATTGTTGGTGGCAGATACATCAACCAGCGTGGATCGAGAGCAAACCTGCTCATTACTTCGAGCGCGGCTACGGCATTGTCCTCTCGTATGGCGACAGTGCCGTGCAGAGATGTTGTGATGTGTCGCTTGCCGGTAACGTCGGCAATGTCCAAAACGTCTTCACGACTTCTTTCTGGAGCCCGAGGCGCATGGGCAGCCTCGTCTATGAAGGGCTTGGCTGGTTCGTAGTAGGTTTGCGCTGCTGCAACAGATATCAGATCTTGTTCTGGATAACGCAGGGCAGTCAACTTACCGCCGAATACGCAACCTGTATCTATGCATATGGTTTTATTGATCCATTCCGGCTCGCCCACAGGCGTGTGTCCGTACACCACCATTGCTTGCCCGCGGTAATCTTGCGCCCAGTTGTACCGAACTGGGAAGCCGTATTCGTCCGTTTCGCCCGTAGTCTCGCCGTACAATGCGAAGTCGCGAACTTTTGCCGAGGCTCGACCTTGGAACTTCTGATTCATTCCTGCGTGAGCTACAACGAGATTTCCTTCGTCAAGTACGAAGTGACTGACTAGTCCATCAAGGAACTGAATCAAATCCTTTTTGAAATCATCGCTTTCTCGTTCGAGCTGTTCAAGGGATTCCTTGAGCCCGTGCGTGATTCTGACGTCGCGTCCCTTAAGCTTCTTCATCAGTTTCATGTCGTGGTTGCCCGGCACACACAGGGCTGTGCCACCACGTACCATGCTCATTACTAATTTCAGAACAGCAGGGGTTTGCGGACCGCGGTCCACAAGATCGCCAAGAAAAACTACACGACGCCCTTCAGGGTGGCTACCGGGACCACCAAATTCGGTATCAACGGTGTATCCCAACTTTGATAAAAGTTCTACTAATTCGTCAAAGCAACCGTGGACGTCACCGATGATGTCGAACGGTCCGTGGTCGTCTTTCTTGTTGGTCCATAACTTAGTGCGTTCGAAGATAGCCTCGTTCACGGCTTCTTCGGAGGAGAGCATGTTGACGTAGCGGAAACCTTCTCGCTCCAGTCCGCGCAGCGATTGACGCAATTGTTGTTTCTGTCGTCGAATGACATGCGGTCCGAATTCGCGATCCGCCCGTGAGGTGTTTCTTTGCTGGCAGATTGATTCGGGCATGTCCAACACGACTGCAACAGGTAGCACGTGATATTCTCTGGCGATTTCAACTAGCGGCTTTCGCGCTTCCGGCTGAACGTTGGTTGCGTCTACGACGCACAGTTTGCCTAGTTCCAGGCGTTTGCGCAGAACGTAATGAAGTAGTTGGAATGCATCGCCAGTGCAAGTTTGATCATTTTCATCGTCTGATACCAACCCACGGCAAAAGTCAGACGAGATAATTTCAGTCGTCTTAAAGTGCTTGCGAGCAAACGTTGATTTGCCGGAACCAGAGGTGCCCATTAGGACGACCATGCAGAGTTCGGGAATTTTGATAGTCATCGTGTGAACACTCCCATTTGCGTGGGGGCGCCTAACTTAGGGTCTTCGTCGCCGACAGGAAGATAGCGGACATCGTAACCATGACGGCCGGCAGCCGCTTCTGCCCACAGGCGAAATTCTTCGCGGGTCCACTCGAATCGATGGTCTTTGTGTCGCATGTGTCCGGCGGGCAACGACTCAAACTTTGCATTGTATTCAGAGTTCGGGGTGGTAAGAATCACCGTTTTGGGTTGCGCGAATTCAAACAGGACTCGCTCGAAAGCGGTCAGTCGATAAGGATCTAGGTGTTCTATCACTTCAATACAGGTCGCGGCGTCGAAACCAGATAATCTGGAGTCTCTGTATGTCAGCGAGCCGTGGATTAGTTGGATCCGCTCTTTCTGGCGCTCCGGCATTTGGTCGAACCTCAGCCTACGTTTGGCAACCTCAAGAGCGCCAAATGCCACATCCATACCAACGATTCGCGTGAATTCTCGATGGTCCAGTAGCGCTTGAAGCAGCTTACCTTGTCCGCAACCCAGGTCAATAACAGTCCCGGCCCCAATCGACTTTAGGACTGAAACAACACTATTAATCCGCTGTTCGTTAAGGCTGATTTTTTCTTCAAGTGCAGCTTCTTCGACAGCGTGTGACTCTTCTGCGGCTTCGGCTTCCTGCAGATTCTCATCTGCAAGCCGTTCCAGTGCTTGTTTCGTCAGTCGACCACGGTGCCGGAGGTACCGGCTTGTAATGAAGTTGCGCTCAGGGTGCTGCGCCAGCCAGCCCTCGCCCCGAAGCAACAGTTTTTCAACCTCAGCTTCGCCGACGGCGTAATGCTTGTCGTTATCCAAAACCGGGATGAGAACATAGATGTGCGTTAGCATTTCTTGCAAGCGACAGGTCTTCTCAATCGTTAAGGTAAAGTACGGGCTGTCGCCCCACTCAGCAAAGTGCGGATCGAGGGCGTATTTGGTTATGCGGACTTCATAACCAAGTGGCTCGAACAAGCGTCGAAGAATTTGGTCACCGCCCTTGCTCGGAACAACCGATATTGTCGCCTGCAGTGGAATTGCCGTATCTGCGAGCTCTTGACGTTCCCGGCTTTTTCCACTTAAGGCGCTTCCGAACACCTGAGCCAAGGCAACACTCAGGAACGACGACGCCACGTAGGGTCGGTCGTTGACGTACTGATCCACTGTTGCGGCAGTGTCGCGTCCTCTTGCGCCGCGCACTAGCTCAATTGCATCGATATCGAGCAACAGTGCTGCAGTACATTTCTCTTCACCGGCTTCCGGATAGAAAACATGCGCCTTTCCGAACGGCAAATCAAACGATTGCAGACTGGCGGGGTTTTTGTACAGGAGGTAGCCCAATTCATGGGCCGGCTGATGGGTTGTGCTAATTGTCAGAAGCATTATCGAGTTTCTACGTATGGTTGAACCATATGATCGCACGGTTGGCTGGTTGCGAGCGGCTTATGGAACGATTAGGCAGGCTGATGTAACTATTTTGGCATCTACAATCCCCTTGGAAATCAGAGGATTTTCGGGTTGCGCTTACTGTCACGAATACAGTTGTCGTAGGCTTGCAGAGCCTTCGATTTTTCATAAACGAGGCAAACAGCATCAAATTGCAAAACAGGGATTGGAAAATGGCCTGGGCCTTTGTCTGCCCTTACGTGTTCTTGCATGGATTTACTCCTCTGTCGACCGGGTCAAGGTCGGTTAATTGAGACCGGAGTTCGCTTGCCGGTGAGGTTAAGCGGGAACCTGGCACCGACTTTCGGCGTCGCGGCGGTGTTCAAGCCCTTAAGCCTCCTAAAATGCCTTTATGTCATTTCATGCCGAAAAGCCTGAAAGCCTGTTGAGTTCTGATGAAAGTTAAGTACAATTAGCGAGCTTGAGCACATTTTGTGATTAAGCCCCCGCATGAGGCGCACTCCTACTACCGGCATACCGGATGAAATTGTTGTAGCACCACCGGCGGTGCGCAGCGAAATAGCCCTACTGTTTCGCATAATCTCGGAGTTCTAATGTTCGAATTTGTGGTGGCATTCGTTTTATTTTATATGTGGCATGGTATGGGCGTCACCGTCGGATATCATCGACTGTTGTCTCACCGTTCATTCCGAGTTCCAAAAGCGATTGAATACTTTTGGGTCCTGGGTGGCTACTTGGCATTTGAAGGTTCACCTATGTGGTGGGCCGCTATGCACCGGGCGCATCATCGTTATGTAGATACGCCGCTGGATCCACACTCGCCACGCTATGGCATCAAGAACGCCCATTACGGTTGGATTTTTCACAAAGGTTATCCGGAGCACATCGTTCCCGGAGCTCAATGTCCGGATTTGTATAACGATCGTGTTTATCGTCTGCTCGATTGCGGCGGCGATTGGCACAAAGCTCACATCTTGACGGGACTGCTCGGTACAGGATTTCGAGTTGTACTATTGGTGCTATTCGGCTGGCAAGTTGCATTAGCAAGTTTGTTGGCTGGACTTTGCATGCTCCAGATTCCATTGCTCTTGAATGTGGTTTGTCATATCCCGCGCCTAGGCTACAAGAATTATGCGCTGGAAGACGATAGCGTGAATGTGTGGTGGGTTAGCTTGTTGGCGCACGGAGAAGGGTGGCACAATAACCATCATGCTTTTCCTGGTTCGGCACGCACTGGAATGAAGTGGTACGAGTTTGATGTTTCATGGTGGCACATTTCCTTCTTGCGCCAGATTGGTTTGGCGACAGATGTTCATGAAGCTGTTAGGAAGCCGGACATCAAATCCGTGGCGGCGTCAAAAGAACCTGTTGCGGTTGTCAGCGACCGTTGAAGCTTTGCGCGGATTGACTGAATCTTATAAGCTGGGTTGTGGCTGTAGGGGCAGGTTTACGGCGAACGTATGAATTTTCAGTCGGGCTTGGACAACTTGCACTTGATGTTGGTAGTGGCACGGCGCGAACTAACAAGTATTCTTCGCGGGCGGGCCGAGCGCTTCTTATTTATTTGGACGTCGCTTCTATTTGTGCCGTTAGCGACCGTGGGAATTCTTACAATCTTCCTGTTTATGCGCACGACGGATGTGCTTCAGCCAAAAGTGCTGGCAATTCCCAGTGCCGGACAGCAGGAGCTTCGCCATTTCATCGCGACGCTAAGAACATTCCCTGAGTTCGCGGTCAAGATTGAAGATGTCCCGAAAAAGTGCTTCGAACAGAAACAATGTGATGCATTTATTCAGCAAGATCCAGACGGCGGCATGGTTCTCACCAGCAGAAGTTTTTCAACCCACAAGCAGCTCACGAGAGTGATGGACGCCGCGCGTTTGCAGGTCTTGAAGCAGGTCTCGAACAGCACAAACGTCAATAGCCTGCTTCCCTTGCAAGTGATGGAGACGAACAGCGAAAAGTTTAAAATGGAATCTGAGTATCTACGCCACGTTGTTATTGGACTGTACGTGTTTGCTTGTTTGTATTGTGTCGTCTGGCTGATACCAGCCATCGATATAGTCAGATATGATTTTTTGCACAATAATCTCCATGTGAACCTTTGTTTGCCGGTTCCAATGACAGTGGTCATCGGCGGCAAACTGATCTCCGGAGTGGTGATGACCCTGATCCCTACTGTCCTTTCATCCCTGTCCTTTATCGGTTCGGCGGTAGTGGCACTTGCGATCATGTTTGAATATTTGGCAAGTGGTGTTGATGTTTTGTCTATGCCCTTATCTGCAGCACCACGATTACCGTTTGCAGAGCTGCTGTTGCTGCCTTTTGTCATTGTAAGTGGACTTGCATTTCTACACGCCTGGTTGATGATGGTGGTGATTTTCTTTCAAGGGCAGCGATTAGCCGTTTTCGTCAGCACGACGTCGTTATTCATACTGGCCCAGATGGCCGTGATGTACGGCGTCTCCTTACCATCTGACCTTATCTGGGCAAACGCAGTTCCGTTTCTTGGACTTGCTTCCCTGGTGCATGAAGCCTTGGACGGACGTCTGACGATGCTTGGCAGTATAATCGCCTTTGGTAGCACCTTTGTATTGACTGCCGTAATGGTGCATATGGCCGGTACATTTTATACGCTTGAATCATGGTCTCAGCGCTGGGCCAATTCGAGACGGGCAAAGTATTCCGGGAACTCCGCGTGAGAACAATAGAGGTCAAACAATTAAGTAAAGGCTTCATGGTGAAACGCGATGTTTCAGTGAAAGCCATTGAAGACATCACATTCGAGTGTGACTCAGGTGAGATTTTTGGACTGCTCGGTCCTAATGGAGCTGGTAAAACAACGACGCTGCGCATAATTTCAACTTTGCTTTCTCCCGATTCGGGATATGCCAAGGTTGCCGGATTTGACGTGGCGACTCAACCAGAGCAGGTCCGCAAGCATATTGGTCTTGTTTCCTCTGACATTTCGATGTATTCGAGAATGACCCCAAGAGAAATCATGCGATTTGTCGGACGCCTGAGTCGTTATCCGACTGAGTTGCTCGAGGGGCGTATAGATGAAGTGATCTCGATATTGAAAATGTCCACATTTGCCGACACGTTTTGCGAGAAGCTATCTAGCGGAATGAGGCAGCGGGCCTCGATTGCACGAGCAATCGTGCATGATCCGCCGATTATTATTTTGGATGAACCTACGTCGACATTAGACGTGGCGGCAATCAGGGACGTGCATGTTTTCATGAGTGAAGCCAAAGCGCGCGGCAAAACGATCTTATTTTCCACGCATATCATGAGCGAGGCCCAGAAACTGTGCGATAGGCTGGCCATTATTGATGGTGGCAAAATAAGAGCGATGGGCACTTTTGAAGAACTGCAGGCCCAAACTGGTGCGACAGAGCTGGAGCAAGTCTTTTTATCGTTGACCAACGGCGGAGAAAATGGCACTTAGCGATCTCGTCACTATCGCCAATAAGGACCTGCTACTGCTTTGGAGAGATCGCTCACTTCCGTTCATCATTTTATTGTGGCTGGCACCACTTGGCGGGCTGGTCCGTTCCGCTATGACGCCATCGGATCCGGACAGCACTCCTGCTCGTATCAACTATTTGCAATCGCGTCCCAACCATAAACGGCAAGAAAGGTTACAGCGAACTACCAAGGATCACGAAGTTAAAGTTGCGGTTGAGCATGTCTATATAGGTGTCATTGGCGGTGCGCCTCCCAATCTTGAAGATAGTAGATTCGCGTTTAGGTCGATGCCAGAGTCGGAAGGAATTTCGGCATTGGAAAGAGGCGACATCGACATCCTTGTGCGATTTCCAGACAATATACGAGAAAGCAAGCGGGCGACTGCAAGGATAATGATCATCAAGGATCTGTCTATCAGCCGCAGTGTGACTGCCTCAAGCATGTTTTACAATTACTTGGAACAACAGCAAGTTGAGCAGACCAAACAGCGCATTGCCGAGATTGCACCGGAGCAAAGATGGGTGTATTCCAAAATTGATACCGAGTTTCTGGAAGACGATACGAAACCGTGGAGTCAACAGAAATTGTTTGGTATCGGCGGCGCCTTGATTCTCGGGGCAGCACTGATATCAACACTGGTCATGCTGATAATTGTGGAAGAGAACAATCAGCACACCCTGCCTATGATGCTTGTGTGCGCGGTTGATAGAAGGGTGATTTTTACCTCTAAACTTCTGTTTTGCGCTCTTCCGGCGATCAGTGCTGTGCTCACAGCTACTTTCCGTACCTGGCGAGCGCTGCCGCCGGAACCTATCTCGGCGCTGACACTAGCCGCTATCCTCGGCACGGCATCTCTATCCGGGCTGATTTTTGTTTGGATAGCATCTGTTGCGCTAGTGACGACGGCAGGGAGAGCGAGAAACAACATAGAAGCTGCAGCGAAAGTCGGTGCTCCTATGATCCTCATTGGTCTCATGGTGATTGTTGCTATGACGCCTCTGGTGTCGTTGACACCGGGACTCAGCCTGGTTCCAGTCACCAATCTCGTCATGTGCCTGAATCAACTAATTTCCGCATCACCAAATTGGTCGATGTGTGCAGTGGCTCTATCGACTTCAATCCTATTTGCGTTGCTACTTACAGTCTCCGGCATGCGCACGTTTCGTTGTGAGGAGGGACTGCCCGGTGATGTGGCCGCTGCGGATCCACGGCTAAACGCGCTATTCTCTTTCTTTTTGTCCGGTGCGGTGTTGGTGCTCCTCTACAACTTCGTCGGGCTGCCCGCACGAATAGTGTATCCAGCGGTAGGAGAGATTGTAACTGCGGCCATGTTTCTCGTCGTTCTGGCTGCGGTGCTCAAGAGCAGTCGGATGTCACTAAAAGCGGTGCTGTTCTCGAAGACGAGTTGGAATGCCCAAATTGTGCTACTTCTGCTAGGCATTGCTGGCGGTGCTTTGACCGCCTGGCCGTTCTCCTTCGGTGCTTCGTGGAATTTTGGATTCGTCGCCACTCCGGAGGCTTTGAAAGTCAACCAAGTGATAACAGCGCAGTCTGTTTCGACTCTTGCTCTAGTGCTTGCGTTGGTGCGTGTAGTGGCGGAGGAACTGGCTTTGCGCGGTGCACTGGTCAAATTGTTGGTGGGCAATGTTCCAAACTACGCGATTATTCTCTTGTTAGCTAGTCTTGGTGCGGCTCTGCACCCTCTTGGTACTCAATGGTTCGTCATGGCGTTATTCTCTGCTCTCTTGACCTTCGTTCGGCTGAAGAGCGGCTCTGTGATACCTTGCATCGCCATGCGTGTTAGCCACCATATCGTCTTGTGGTCCATCTGGGGCAAAGTCACGTACTGAGGATCAGGATGAGCGAAAATCAAAACCCGGTCAAAGTGGACATACGACGAATAGAAATGGATGCGGGACCGAGCGATTCGCGGACGAAAAACCGGACAGGCTCCATTGCTAAATTTGGGATGGAAACCTACAATCAGCCATTTTACTCAGACGTGTGCGCGAACTGTGGGAAGCGCACACCGATGGAGGGCGGTACCGTTATGGTAATGGATCCGGATTTTTCGTTTGATGATTTCAACGGAATGATCAGTTGTGCGGTAAAGTGCCACTTTCTTTTTGGTGTTCTGAAGCGCGCTAAGATTTCTCCATGCTGCAAGTCCGCATGTCGAATCGCTTCGGATTATTTTGTGTATCACACTGGATTTGGCAAGGATCTTGTCGTTCGGACCATTGATGGTGCCGAACCGAATTCCGTCGAATTTGCCCTGCATATCGCCGATGATGACGGATACAGACCGGCACCAGTGCTGACCCACGAGGAAATGCTGACCGTCAAGAGAGACAGTTTGCTGCGATTCGCGGCGCAATTTCTGGATAACGGCAAGGATCCTGCACCAGGTCTCAGTTTCATTAAGAAGGCGTTCCAGCAGTTTCCCGGCGATCCGATGCAACTACGATTCGTTCATCGGCTTCTCAATCGCAAGCAGATCGGTCTTGCTGAAGGTATTGCACGGGAGCATCTTGCACGGTTTCCCGAAGACGCCCAGGCTCACTATCTAATGAGTGAGGTACTATTGCAGGGCTACGCTGCAAATTGGCAGGAAAAGCAGTTGTTGTCCGAGGCCGAGTACCACGCGCGGTGCGCGCTGAGTTTAAATTCCAACCTACAGGAAGCACAATTATCGATTTGCAATGTGCTGAGATTACGTCAAGATGCGGGCACTATACAGGCGTTTGAAAAATTGGTGAGTGACTGGCCTGGGTATGCGTCGGGACACTACAATTATGCGCTGCATCACCTGCCGACAAGGCCAGAGGTCGCGTTCAAACATTTCTGCATCGGCGAACAGCTTGAGCCAAGGGATGCGGACTATCCGCTCGGTTGCGCACGCGCGAGCATGAAACTTGGTCGAAAACAAGAAGCTTGGGATGCCATTGCCAGGGCGAAGAAACTGAACCCCGATCATCCGCGCATCCGCGAGCTTGAACAGCAGTTGGGTGCGAGATCATCTTGAGCCGTAGCACAAAGGCGATCTGACTCTCAATTGTCGGCGATTACACAAGGTGTATGGCGACCTAGTTGAAATGAGCCCGGCACACTGATTTCAAGTGATCGGAGGTAACTCGGTCCGGTACAATGATGGCCTTCTGGCACTTAAGAAAGGACTTCAACATGAACTTGGTCCAGCGAAGAGATGATGGCTCAATCGCGCTATACATTAATGGCGATTTGCAGTTTGACAGTAATGACGAGCGAATCTATCACGAGGCATTAGCGCTTCCTGGATTGGCCATTGCGCAAGCGCGGAAGCCAGGCAATCTGCGCGTATTAATCGTCGGTGGTGGCGATGGGCTGATTGCCAGAGAGCTCTTCAAGTCCAGTTCCATCGGACACATTGATCTTGTTGATTACGATCAAGAGATCGTAGATTTGGCCAGAAAAGATTTCGCCCATGTCAATGCTTTTAGCTTGCATGATGCTCGCTTGACTCTGCATGTCCGGGATGCCTGGCAATTCGTCGATGATGCTGCGACGGCCGGCGTTCAATTTGACTTGATCGTAAGTGACCTGACGGTGCCAGACGACGCTACCGGAGCCAGATTCCACAGCATTGAGTGGTATCGCATGTTGGCGCGTTTGCTCGGAAGTACTGGTGTGCTCTCCGTAAACGGTGTTTCGCCTCAAGCGACCCCGCAAGCATTCCTGTCGATCTTTAATGCAGTGATGAGTGGCGGTCTGCATCCCAGACCTTATCATGTTTCCATTCCATCGTTTGCTGCCTGCGGATACGGGCATGACTGGGGCTTCCTGATGGCGGGCACAACGCCAATCGCCGCCTTTGAGTTGGAGCACGCCACACTCGCTCAACCGCGAATGACGCTCATGAACATGGATGAGGTGCGCAGGTTATTTGTGCTGCCCGAAGAACTCTTCGCTTATCAATCTGAAGCGGTACCAGGGCACGCTGGCAGCTCTGTTCTCATTCACTATTTCAAAAATACTGATCGCCTCAAACGCTTTTCGGACAACACGGTGGATAGCTTCAATCTTGATACTTTGACATTGAAGACTCCGGCAGGCGATACAGGCGAAAACATATTGCCGCCCGAATTGAGAACTGCTTTGGCCGAATGCATCTACTCCGGCGCTGATGCCGCTGGCGATGCGTCCTCAATGCAATCCGCTTTGGTATCAAAAGTTCTTGAACTCATGCCGTCCTTGCAGCAATTTCACACCAAGCAGATAATTGCCGACTTTGTTGATCGCCCGGCGGCCTTTCTGCAAGCTATCGACATTTCCACTTTGGTGTCTCGGCTGCTCGAGCGCGCGGCGGAACTTCCTGCGCAATTGGTTGAAGAGCTTAAGCATCTCCATGAGAAATTGACTGAATGGGCGGGTGATTACCTGACTCTGGTGAAGCTTGGCGAGCGCGTGGTAACCATTTTGACCCTGGTGGTCGTTGTTGGCAATCTTGTTTATCCCGATGCGGTCTACGCAAAAGGTGGAGACGGCGGGCATGGCGGTGGCGGTGGTCACGGCGGCGATCATGGTGGCCGTGCAGGTGATCGTGGTGTGCGCGTCGGCAACAGGGCCGGTGCCGGACGCGGTTTCGATCGCGCTGATCGCGGTTTTGACGGCGCTCGTAATGGTGCCTGGGGAGACCGAGGATATGGTTATGGTGGATACCATGGATATTGGGGTCACAACTGGGGTGCCTACGGCTGGGCGCGGCCATGGCATGGTTTCAACTGGGGCGGTTATGTGCCGCCTGTGTACGTCAGCGGTAACAACTGGCCATCCGTGAATGTTACTCGCAACCAGTATGTCGACGAGACTGGCAACAATTATCCGGCGCCGACATACAACTACAATAACTCGACGCAGAATTACTCCAACAACAGCAATAACTCCAATGACAATAACTCCGACGCAGACGACGACAGCTCGTCCTCTCAAGTAGCTTCGTTGCAGGGCGGCTCGGGTCAACCGGCGGTCTACAAGCTTGGTGGCGGTGCAGACCTGCTTGCTAACGGAACTATTGCTATCTCTCTTACCGATCAAGCCTATCTCATGCCTACAGCGCAAGGCATGCAAGTTGTCGATCAGAGTACGGGCCAAACTATTATGTGGCTGGCTAGCGATCCTGCTCTGGTTTACCAGGCGGCCGTTGAAATCCAGCGCCAACGCCATCGTCTGTTGAATGTGATCAGCAATGCGCAGAGTGGCGATGGTGGCGATATCTCATCGGATCGCTTGGCCAAGATTCAGGAACACGCCGATCGCCTTCAAACTGCTTTGCAAAGCCTCGGTACGATTCCACAAAATCCACCAAGTCCGGATGAAGCACAGCCACTTGTTCCAGGTGGAGTCGAGGTCTTTGCCAGCGTGTGGATGACACCTGATGGGAAATTCCTCGCTATAAAGCGCACTAACGGCCAGATTGTCTATATGAACGGTGCCGGCTGGTACAGCAATATGGGGCAGACCAAGCTTAAGGAGCCTTATCCAGCGCAGTTTAAGTCCGTTGCAACAGCTTTCTTATCTAAGATGGTGTCAGATTCCGACAGCACCAAGAGCATGTTGATGCAAGATCAGAGCGAAGGCGGTCAGCACGTCGATCTGCTCAATCGAGAATTGGCCGAATACCAAGGCGATCCCAATGGACAACCGGATGACATGGTCGATTACGGTAGCGGCAAAGCTAGACGCTCGGAGGCAATTCGACTAACTCAGCTTGCACTTTCTCGTACGCAGAGGAAGCTTGATGAATTGCAAGATCAAGTAAACGCCATGCCAGCTGAAAACAATCTTGCTCGGCAAGAGCTTTCTAGTCTTGGTGGTGCAACGTAAGTTGAGCTTATGATGAAAGCAATTATCTTAGACACGCTCGATCCTTCGTCAGATCTCTATCGGGATTGGGAGAAGCTCGTAGTTGCCAGCACTACCAGTGGTGTCATGCAGAGCTTACCGTGGGCGGAGTTCAAACGCAGGCAGGGATTGCAAACGCTTCATATCGGCGTGTTCGATGAACATTTGATCGCCGGCGCCATTTTTTACATCGCCCCGCGATATCACGGTTCAGGGCTCCTTGTGGCCCCCGAAGGACCGGTGTTACCTTGGGATGACGGACCAGTGGCTACCGAAGCGCTGCGGTTGATAAAAGACGAGGCGCAGAAATACGCGCAAAATTTCCGCCTGCTCGGGATGCGAATAGAGCCGCGTTTGGCGCAGCCGTTGCCGAAGCTGCTGCGAGAATTCGGTCGAGCTCCACTAGATTTGGTGCCAAAGGAAACGTTATATTTGGATCTGAGGTTGTCTCAAGAGCAACTGCTTGCCAGCATGAAACCCAAAGGCAGATATAACATCAAGCTTGCTCAACGTCGCGGTCTGAAGATCGTGGAAAAGTGCGGCGCTGACGCTGTCGGGCAATTTTACGAGTGTATTTCCGAAGCGAGCAAACGCGACGGTTTTGCGCTCGAACCGCGCTCGTTTTTTGACTATCTTGCTGACACCTTGTGTCCGACTGGAGTTGCACGCTTTTTATTCGCCGAGCATGAAGGTGAACTGCTAGGGGCCCTATTGCTGATTACCTACGGACAGCGCGGTACCTATCTATATGGTGGCATCACCAATCACAAACGAAATTTGATGGGCGGCTATGCGCTGCAGTGGGCTGCGATTGAGGCGGCTCAAGCGGCTGGCTGCAAGACCTACGATTTTTATGGCTTCAACGAATTTTGCGCCCCGGGGCATCCTTATTCGCGCTTCTCGCAATTCAAGCGCCAATTCGGTGGTGCAGTAAATAGATTTGTCGGTGCCCATGACTGCTTCTTTATTGATTGTCTGGCCGATGCTTTCATCAAAGCTGTGAATGAGTCTGATCCCAAAGCAACTGGCCAACATTTGGAAGACTTTGCTGATCGTTATGGAACAGAAAATTCGGCACTCGTTTGCTACAACAGCGATTCTAAGAGGTGAGCAAGTGCCGCGCGGTTCTCGTCCAGGCATTAACTCCCGGAATCATCGAGAAGCAGCTGATCATGCGCGGCTGATCGGCTTGCTGATCTTATCGGTTTAGGCCATAGCTGGTTCGAGGTGCGCGGCGCGGTTGCGTTGTTGCCAATCGGTCCATCGTTCTGCGCGCTCAAGGCGCCGGTCGAGGGCATATTGCAAGGCTTCCTGACGCTTCTGCTCAAATCTTGGACCTTGCTTGAGGGCAAGGATCTGTTTGATTAGCTTGCCGGTCTTGCCAGTGCTTTTTAGCTGACCCAATTCAGTGAGATAGTTGCGTGTGTCGTCGGTTCGAATGCAATCGTCGCTTTCGACCAGTATTTCCAGCAGAGATTCCAGAAACAGGTGAACGTCTTTGGAAGCCGATGTGGCGTCCCCGCGCAGGTATGTCTGGATCACCTGACCTATCACGCGTGCATGGAAGGTTGACGCTAGCGCGGCAGGCTTCAGCGCCTTGGCCCAGCGAGTGGCAGATGTAAGCGGCGCATACTCCTGCGCGTAGCCACCCGGTGGACGAAGACCTTTCGACGTCTGCAATTCAACCAACATATCTCCCAGGTGTTGTGCATTCAGGCGTCCGTCATCAATGGTGGCAATCAATGCTTCTATTGCGGTGGCGTGTTCTTCCTTCTGTTTTGATGACAATCCTAGCGTGAGCATTAGCAACGCGATTCGTGTCATCGGCACGTCTGGGTCGTATAACTTTTCCAAATAGGTTGTATTCAACTTGCCTGTGGAGTCGACTCCATCATGCGCTGCAATCCGCTCTACGCCTTCTGCGAAAAATGCATCTAGAGACATTGGCGTGATGGTTTTCCGCCAATCTATATAATAGGCATCCATGCGCCGATGGAAATTGGCGGTGTGCATCTGCACTGTCACCAGCTCCTCGGCGAGTCTCGTATCGGCGGGCATGGCGGGAAGTCTAGAAAGCAGTTTCCACTTGGGGTCCGTTGTGTGGGATCGGATTACCTTTGGTTGCACGGTAGTGAATGTGAGTTCGTATCGTGCCCTTGTCGCGCTATCAGGACCAAGTCCACGATGTCGAGCCTCTACTCTGCTGTCGTCACCGAGCGGGCTACGCGCTCTGGCCGCTGCGATCCAGACTGCTGGCGTCTCGCCTATTTGTATGTCATCGTCACCCAGTGCATATCTAAGCGCTTGTATGAATTCAGACCGAGGTAGCTTCACTGCGCGGGCTAAGGCCAGTTCCCTGTTGTCCGGCGCAATTCGGAGCAATGCCAGGCATTCATCCTCAATATCTCGTTCTCCCTTTGTTAGCCCTAAGACACCCAGGAACTGTGAAAAGAAGCCCTTTTGATAGCCTGGGTTCGTATTTGAAAGTGTTCGAGCTCGCTCGACTAGAATGACCGGATCAATCCATCCGCCTTCGTGGGTTGGCGTGCTAAGTAGAATAACGGATTCTCTGTTTGCGACTTTCTTCCCCACTTTCACGAAACGGCGACGAACAACATCATCAACTTTGTTGAGCTGCGATAGGCTCTTTGCGAAATGACGCAACCAATTGGCTTCCTCGTGTCCGGTAATCCAGGTCACTGTGGTGTTCATAATTGGGTCGATGGAAAATCCGACTGACCTTGCAATGCCCAACAGAGCATCAGTTCGAGCCTTGAAGTCCGGCGGCTGTTCTGCTCCGAGCCTGGCGAATCCGTCAAGCATTATTTCCACTTCTTCGGCAGTAGGTACGAAACCCCATTGCTGGTGAAGAATTCTGGACGTGAAAAAAATCATGCTGTCTAGATCTTTCAGAACCGGCAATCGTTTGTCTGGGTTCAAGCGAGGAATATCCATTCCAGTGAATTCTAGAGCTCCTAGTTCGTGGACGTTACTTGATAGAGCTTCCAATACCATGTCTAGTTTTGCAGCCGATCGGAAAATATTTGGAAGTGCTTCGCACCGCCTGTAGTACTCTTCTAGATCGATTGCTGGCGGTACCGACTGCTCTTCTTCCGGTTTAGACGATTTTGAAGGGCGCAATTGGATGACGTTATCTGCAACGATGGTTTCATTTTTGTCGACTTGGTCTGCCGTCAACGACGTTGTCCCAACGCCGACCCAATCGGCAGCCTGTTGCCTATGTTGGATGTTGATGCGGGGCAACTTATTCTGCATCAGTGCAATCAGCTTGTCGTCTTTTGCCTTTAGCTTGGTTAGCAGCGTGAGTGCTCGTTTTTGAACATCACTACTTTCGCTGTCCATCGCTTCTATCGCGGCCATGGCTGCTATTCGCTTTGAAGTGGGGTGTTTGTCTACAATCTCCTTTAGGCATTTCAACGCTTGTGCTGAGTGCTCTTTTCCCTTTAGAAGAAACACAGTAGGAATGCTTTCGCACACCACTTCCACGGGAAAGTCCGGATGACCGACAAGTGACGTCAATTTCTGAAGGGACCAGAGGACAACCTTAGGATTGCGACAGCCCAGTAGGCGTAGATAGTCTTGATGCAGAGCAAAGCTTTCGCTTTCTGTGAGTTCAAGCGCATCGTGCAGATCCGTAAACCAGCTTACTTGGAGGGTACTGCCGCTATCCGAATGCTCCAAATTGAATCTGACGAATATAGGCAAGATTGTGTTGATCAGTCGAAGTCTATCGATCTTCTGTTCTTTGCAAAGACGCAGAAGCCCACGCTTCCATCGGCCCCCTGCCAATTGTGTAAGTTGCCAGCGCGATATATTCTCGCCTTGCCAGGCGTTGCGTCCGGAAGGTGGACCTTGCTCATGCGTGAGCAGTCTCATACTCAGATCGTCGGCAAGCATTTCCCAAAGCAACTCGATGAGTCGCTCGTCTGCCAGAAAAGCCTCGGCGACTGTTCCCTCAACGATCTCAGCTTGAACAACCTTGCCGTTTTCCCAACGGTTCGGAGGCTGCGGGATCACTCCCGGAAGAGATAAGGCCATTCCTGAAAGGTAACTCGGAGTATGTTCAATCGCTACAATCCCTTCGCATTCCAGCCGTCGTGCGACCGCCCAGTGTGAATGCGGCGTTTCTGTTGCTATCCATTCTATCCATGCGGCCATCCAGCTCGGCTGGCGAGCCGCGATAATCTGATAGCAGTGGTTGGGCAAAGGGACAACGTCTTTCTTTTTGATATCAGTGATACCAGATGTGGCCATCACAGCGATACTGGCAACTTCAATCGCCTCTTTCTTCACCACTTGTGGGGGCATGGATTTGGCTTGTAGCTTGGCGTCCTCTACTTGTTTTATGAGCCGCTGAATTCTCTTGGGCGCGTCCATTCCTGTGGTCAGCAGTCCAATGAGTTTGTTCTGGGCCTGAGTCAGGTAGAAATTGAGTTCAGTGTCCGTCGTGTGGTGCATGCTACTAACTTCTAACCATTGCAATGCACGAGGAGCGAGAGCTTTGCGATCCTTTTCGGACACGTCGTTGAAAAAAGTGATGGTTTTCTCCACACTAAGTGTGCTGAGAACCTTATCCAGATCTTCTGTCGTCATCATTCATTCCTAATTGTTTTCGGGATCAGCTAGGATTTCCACTGCAAGGATGTGCTTGCACGCACCACGATCGTCCGGATGCTTTGCTTGCCATTCGCAAGTACATTGAGATTTGCTTTCAGTCACGACAACCCGATGTTCCACATTGGTGCCTTTGACGTAGGCTTCAACTTGGCTGCTGGTCTTCTTGGTTATCCTCACACTGCCTTCCTCAACTAACTTCCGGGCATTAATCAAGCGTGGTTGCAGCTCTTCTACCATGTCCATATTGAACGGCAGTTCTCGGTGAAAGTATGCGCTTTCCGCAAGGTCGTAACCCACCAGTCCTCTGGTACCAAGAGTTGCCAACGCTTCTGCTACGGAAGATTCATCGACATTCAATGTGGTTGCCAAAGATTGCGCGTCGACGCACGCTTGCCACTGTAATGTGGCGCGCACTTTTGCCAGGTCGTCATCTTTTCTAGTGTGAGCAAGTTGCGAAAGAACCTGACCTTCACCGGAGAATCCGCGTGATGCATCTGGGCTAAGCACAAGGTGAAAGCTAGCATCATCGAGGAAAATCTCCCACCCGCTGACGCCGTCATCTCCGCCATAGACCCGAACTTTGTTGGCATACCGCACAAGTTGTTCCAGAACTTTCAGCCTTCCTGGTGCTCCAATCAAAACTGACTGCGGTCCCTCGCGTGGACTCAGTCGCAATCCCTTTCCAGCGGGCACGACATACGACATCGTTCCCTTTTGCGTCATCAAATGTTTTGGAAGAGTGCCGAAGAAACGCCTCGCTTCTTCACCGGAAATTTCAAATATCGGCTTAAGCTTAGATTGGTGCGCCTGCACCTCTACGAATCCCTTAAGCCATCGAATAGGCAATTTAACCTTTTTCTCCACAACTTTTTCGCTGCCACGCTCAAGTTCCACTCGGTCGGCGCCCACATTAAGTCCGACCTTTTCGGAGCTGAGGATGTTTACAAGCGCCGCTCTCATTGGAGGATTAAAGTCGACGTTGGTCGTGCCACGTCCAACGAAATCGCCATCAATGGCGTTCGGTCGCAGGTCGACCCTGGCGTAAACGCCGCAACAGACTGAAAAGGCTTCGAAACGAAGACGGTCTCCGCCGCTTGTGACGACCGGGTCCGCCGCCAAGATCATTTCTCTAATTGCAGTCGGGGAATAGAAGCGGGTGCGGCTGATTTCAGACACGGTAAGCAATAAATCCGCACTCCGACGAGCTTGAACTAACCGCCCCTGAAAGAAATACGGGTTTTTGTCGACCCCACCGCAAGTGGCCAGACTCAGGTGCTTGCCTTTGCCAAGGGTCTCCAATTGGGACGCGAATGGGTATGCGTACGCGTAATTCATTCCACCGCTCATACCGTAACCTCAAAAGACCTATCAATCTGATGCCACAGATTGATGATTTCTAGTCTTCGAGACCGGACATGCTGGGCGATGCCTCAGGCCCTTTAAGAGTCTCCCAGGCGCGGCTAAGCCATGGTTAACTATGGCACTAAGGGCATTGCTTAGTTAATCAACAAGCATTTCGGGCCTGTGGCCAGCTAGTTTTCTTTACTGTTTGGCAGATTTGGAAATTTGAGCATCTTTTGCCTAATATGCCACTGTCCGCGGTGGCGGCTTGTCAACCGGAAGCGGCCTTAGATGCGATCGGTTTCTTCGCTAGAGCCTGTTTTCCGGGGCGGTGTCAAGACGTTGGGTCCGTGTTAGGATCACATTCTCCCTTTCTGCTGACAAAGTGTCTGTTTCATGAGCGTTATCGGTCAATCGTCAAGAGAATTGCACCAGCCCGCGGGGCTCATTTCAATTGTCGTTCCCATTTTTAATGAGGAAGCGAACGCCGATGAGCTTTTTACTAAGTTGCAAGCCGTGCGCGATCAAATGGCAGTGCCGATAGAACTTGTGTTTGTCGACGACGGATCTCAGGATGGCAGTTTTGAGCTGGCAAAGCGTTTCGCTCAGACTCACAGTCGTGTACGAGTGCTAAAACTGTCCAGAAATTTTGGCAGCCATGCAGCTATCATGGCCGGACTTTGTCAAAGCACCGGGGATTGCGTGATATTTATGGCCGGCGATCTTCAAGACCCGCCTGCCCTTCTTGCTGAGCTGATTGCACGTTGGCAGAAAGGTTTCAAGATCGTCTGGGCTGCGCGCATTGTGCCCGACAAGATATCTTCATCGTTGTATTGGCAGTTGGCGAACTGGGTCAGCAACAATGGATTTCCAGTCGGGGGTGTCGATTTTGCCCTTTTGGACAGGAAGGTTGTCGATGCTCTTGTGCAACAAGCGCACGTGCATACATGTGTGTTCGTGCAAATTGCTGCCACAAAGTTTGATGCGGACGTTGTGTCTTATGAGAAGCTCGCTCGCAAAAGAGGTAAGTCTGGCTGGACACTCAAGAAGAAGCTGGGGCATGTTTTTCTATTACTACTGGCCTCGATAAAACCACTGCGTGTTCTTCTGATGATTTGTCTTTCGCTTTGTCTGGTAAGCCTGCTTTGTGGCATTCTACTGCTATTTTCTTGCTGTTCTCACACGCTTCTATTTCCGCTTGGAGTTGCAACGTTGTTTGCGGCGCATTTGCTTTGCGCCCTTATGATCCTGATGATAGGCTTGCTTGGGGAGTACCTCTTCCAGGTAAAAAACCAGATTTCGCATGTGCCGCGATTTGTTGTGGAGGAATCCGTCGGAGTGGAGTTGGGAAATGGAATTGCGTCCGATAGGACTGATGTATGAATTTCGCTGCCCTACCGTACAACACCTTCCTTCGCTATCTGCAACCGTAGGGGCGCGCGCCGCCCTTCCGTAGAGCTGAGATCCTTGCATCCGCGAGTCTAACGGGATTCCTTGTTTTGGGGAAGCAGTCACCGACATCAAGGCTGACTCTGCCTTTGGGAAAGTTCTCAATCAAACCCATAAACAGAAGACAGCGCATTAGTAAGAAGCTAAACCTGAGATGGGTGTGTCTCTACTTGGGCCTCGTTATCTTGCTAAACTGAAGGTATTCCGTCCATAAAATCACTCAGTTAGGTTCTGCGGTGCAAGTTGAACAAATGAGCATTGGTAGCAAAGCCTTCCCCAGGCTATGGGTAAGCGTGGCCATGGCACTGGCAATAGCAGCATTCATTGTAGGCGGACTGACCGGCATGTATGGCCAAAGTGCCTCTCACACCGGATTTCTTTCCAGCACCAAGCTTTCATGGTTGTCACGCCTTGCTTATAACGGTGGCTGCCTCTGTATCTGTGCTGCATTGCTCCGCGTCGCGCTAAGAAGCTATTGCGCAGCGCACAAGCCAATAATTGCCTCGAAAGGTCAACGCTATGTGGCGTTGACCTTGAGCACCATATTGATATTAGGTTATAGCTGGGACATATTGTTCAGGCAAGAACACTGGCCATTTTCAAACACCCCTATGTTCGGAAGCTGGCGATGGTCCAATCCATTGAAATACAGTGCTCCCGGCATTTATGGTGTGCCAGCTTCAAACCCGCAATTAGAATTTGCCCTTACAGAGAATCGATTTTATTCGCCTTTTCACTCGTCGAAAGAATTTTGCGCCATAGTGAAAGTTGCCGAACGAAAGCATCACAGCCAAGATTCTGGAAGAGTAGAAGCGCTGCGCTGGCTAGCCCACAGGTATCAGCAAACGCGCCGATCAGATCCACAAGCGAATCCTGAGCTAATCAAACTCCGCTGGTACGACCGCCAATGGCTTGTCGATAAACTGAAAGTCCCATCAGCTGTAAACCTCCAACAGACACTTATGACAGAGGTAAACGTTGACGCCCGCTAAACGAAACGACGTCTTGAATGATTTTCAAGAGTGGCTCCTTCAAGATGGCTCAGCGTGGAATCTGGGATTCTGTCGCATTCTGTTTTTTGCCGGTGTCCTGACCATTTATGGAAGTGGACACTTCGTTGAATGGGCCGGGGTTCCGTCTATATTTTACGATCCGATTTCGTTCTTCGGCCATTTGCCAGCACCTTTCGGTCAGCTAGCGCTGCTTCAATGCTTGACCATCGTTTGGTTCGTGTCGCTTACTTTATCTATGTTTGGTGCCTTTACCAGGGTTGCCACTATAGGCAGTGCCCTCATCGGAGCCTACCTTTTGGGACTTGGACACAACTATGGTTTTTTACATCATCACGAGAATCCAATAGTGATGATTATGTTTCTTTTGGCCTTCTCTAGCTGTGGAGACAGGCTTTCGCTAGACAATCTGGTGCTCCGTCGTTTCAAGCGAATGCCTGGCAGACCTGAAGCCGATTCCCGGTACGGTTGGCCAATTCGCCTTGTATGGCTGGTTCTTTGCTTTACTTACTTTGGTGCTGGAGTTTCCAAAATTGCCTGCTCTGGATTGATGTGGACAACATCTGGTGTGTTTGCCGACTTGGTATGGCAAGCAGGACTGACACATCCACGCCAGTTGTGCATTTCGCAATCGGTTTTAGATGCTAATCCCTGGATCGGTTTTATAGGCGCCAGTGCGGGACTGTTTTTTGAACTTACTGCCCCGGCACTTCTGATTTGGCCAAAATGGCGATTGTTCGGCGTATCAGCACTGATTCTGATGCACCTCGTATTGGATTATTTTACGGGAATCGCTTATCCACAGTACATCTTATGCGCATTGTTTTGGGTACCTTGGAACCGGCTGCTGCATGGTCGGCAAGCAGCTGCTGTAGCGCAGAACCAGTGAGCCCGGAAGCAATAGAGTCTCAGTAGATATTCGGATAGAACAATATCTATCCTGCAGTCTTGCAAGTTGCAACTGGAATATTTTGCAGTACTTGATCGGTGAATTCTTTGCTCCCAACAAGTTTCTCCCCTTCGGCGAAAATGTCGCGCGTGCGATAGCCGGCTGTCAGCGCAGTATCTACAGCAACTTCAATAGCGCGCGCTTCAGCTTCCAGGTTGAAGGAGAAGCGCAACATTAGAGCCACCGATAAGATTTGAGCGATAGGATTGGCTATTCCTTGCCCGGCAATATCAGGCGCTGAACCGCCGGACGGTTCATACAACGCGAATCCCTCGGAGTTCAGGCTTGCTGATGCCAGAAGCCCTAAAGATCCGGCTAAAACCGCAGCTTCATCAGTTAGGATGTCGCCGAACATATTCGTTGTGACAACAACGTCAAACTGTTTGGGTTCGCGAATTATTTGCATCGCGCAATTGTCGACAAGCATTTCGTCCAGTGTTACATCTGGGTAGTTAGCGGCAACTTCGCGCACCACTTCCCGCCACAATTTCGATGCATCCAACACATTGGCTTTGTCGACAGATGTGACTTTTTTGCGCCGACCCTGAGCCGCGTTGAACGCGACATGAGCCACCTGTGCGACTTGATCTTCCGTATAAGAAGAGACGTCGCTAGCAACCCGCTTACCATTTTTGATTGTGGTCTCTTTAGCGCCGAAATAAGCATCACCAAGAAGCTCACGGATGAATAGAATGTCAATGCCGTCTTTCACAAGGTCATAGCGAAGAGGGCAAACATGCGCTAGCTCGGGAAGCAGGCGAACCGGGCGAAAATTGGCGAAAAACTTAAAGTTCTTTCGCAGTGCCAAAATGGAATTGGCTTCGCAGTTCTTCCATTTGATTTGATGTTGCTCAGACACCGGACCACCGACGGAACCGAATAGAATGGCATCACTTAAACGACAGACTTCAAGCGTTTCTTCTGGCATATGCGATCCGAATTTGTCGAATGCCGCGCCGCCGGCAAGTGCATGGTTCAGTTTGAACTGATGCCCGTATCCGTCCGCTATCGCTGACAGAACGCGTTCGGCTTGTTGCATCACTTCCGGTCCGATCCCATCTCCGGCAATTACCGCTATGGTTTTCTTCATGGTTCTCAAACCTCAAGCTAGGACGGGTTGGAAGTACGATTGCTGCTTGGCGCGGAACGCCTGAACGTCCTGTTCGTAGGACCGAATATATTCTATGTCATCGAGGCCGTTTAGTAGGCAATACTTGCGGAAGTCGTCGAAGGTGAAGCAGTGGCGTTCGTCACCCGGTAACTGAATATATTGACCGGCCAGATCTACATTTACAACATAGACTTCAGCCGCTGCCGCTTCGACTAAGATCCGATCAATAACTTCGGCTGGTAAGGTCACAAGCAACAGACCGTTCTTGGCGCTGTTGTTGTAGAAGATGTCCGCAAAGGATTTGCTTATGACAGCTTTGATTCCGGCGTCACGCAAAGCCCAGACTGCATGTTCCCGTGACGAACCGCAGCCAAAATTGTCGTCGGCGACCAGAATTTGAGCACCTTTGTACTTCGGTTGATTGAAGGCGAAATTGGGATCGCCATCTTTCAATCGGCGAAACAGATTCTCACCGTATCCACCGCGTGAAATACTTGTGAGGTACTGCGCTGGAATGATCAGGTCCGTGTCGATATCTTTCATTGCTATCGGCAAGACTTGGGAATTGATTGTTTTGACTGGTTCCATTGCTTCCCCTACTTAGCGAAGTATGATTCTGGTGAGGTGATACAACCGGCGACGGCACTGGCTGCGACAGTTGCAGGCGATGCCAGATGCGTGATGCTGCCCGGACCTTGGCGTCCCACGAAGTTACGATTGGAGGAGCTTATGCAGCGCAAGCCTTCGGGAACCTTGTCGTCATTCATGGCAAGACAAAGTGAGCAACCGGGCATCCGGAACTGCGCTCCGGCGTTTTCGAAGACTTTGTCCAGGCCCTCGGCTATTGCCTGTGTGCGTACCGATTCCGAACCAGGCACCACGTAGAAGGTGACGCGCTCGTGTACCTTTTGTCCAGCCAGTACTTGCGCTGCTATCCTCAAATCTTCTATGCGACCGTTGGTGCAAGAACCAACGAAAGCCCAGTCAACTGCTACGCCTAAAAGCGGTTGTCCGTTTTCCAATTTTACATATTGCAGTGCCCGGTCTCGACCGGCGTCAGCAACAGCTGCTCCGGCACCGGCAGTCTCCGTTAACTGTGCACCCTGACCAGGATTAGTTCCCCAAGTTATCATCGGGCGAAGTTCATCTAAATCGATGATAACTCGCTTGTCGTAAGGGGCTCCGGGATCGCTTTGAATGCTATTCCAATAAGCCACCGCCTTGTCCCAATTTTCATCCGTGGGCGCGTGCTCTTTACCGTTGAGGTAAGCATAGGTGGTGGCATCCGGAGCTATCAGTCCTGCTCTGGCACCACATTCAATGCTCATATTGCAGACGGTCATCCGTTCTTCCATGCTCATCGCGCGCACCGATTCGCCGGTGTATTCGATAACGTGCCCGGTAGCACCACCGATACCAAGTTCGGCTATTAGCTTGAGAACGGCGTCTTTGGCAAACACTCCCTTACGGAATCGTCCACGGAATTCAACCAACATGGATTTCGGGCTCTGTTGCAGCAAGCAGCCAGTGGCAAGTACGTGTGCCACTTCACTTGTGCCGACGCCGAACGCCAAGGCACCGAAGGCACCATGTGTGGAGGTATGCGAGTCTCCACAGACGATAGTCATACCCGGTTGGGTCAAACCGAGTTCTGGACCGACCACGTGGACGATTCCTTGTCCGCCGTCGAAATCGAGCAGGCGAATGCCGTGGCGTTTGCAGTTGTTTCTCAAAGCTTCCACTTGCGCTCTTGCAGCCTCGTCATAGATTTCCGTGCGATTTTGACGAGTAGGAATGCTGTGATCGATAGTGGCGATTACGCGAGTTGGATCAGCTACATTAATGCCGCGTTTCTCGATTTCCTGAAATGCTTGAGCAGAGGTGACTTCGTGAACCAGCATCAAATCGATAGCGAAAAGTGCCGGGTGTCCCTCGTTTTGTCGAACGACATGACTTTCCCAGATCTTCTCAACGATGTTTCGCGCAGTGGTCTTTTTGCCGCTTAAGGCGTCCTTTGTCTGTGGTGACTTAACGGTCATGCCACAACCTCCTTGCGGCAATCCTGCCGTCTCAGCAGATACAGTTCTAAAGTGTCAGCTAAAGCTTTGTAGCTAGCATCGATTATATTCGGAGAACAACCGACCGTGCACCATGTCTCATCGCCTGCAGTGGCTTCGATAGTAACTCGCGTTGTGGCGCCTGTGGCTGCATCGGGATCAAGTATTCTTACCTTGTAATCAGCTAAGCGCACATGAGTCGTTTCCGGATATACAGCGTGAAGGGCTTTCCTCAGCGCCTGGTCAAGCGCATCAACCGGACCGCAACCCTCGGCCGCCGTGTGATAAACGGTTTTTCCGATCCGCACCTTGACCACGGCTTCTGCGCTCATGCCGGCTTTCACTACATTCGATACTACTTTCTGAACGTATTGAGGAAGTGAACCGCCATTGGTGTCACAGAGCACCACCCAGTCAGCGCCCGCATCAACAGCTGTCTGTAAACACGTCAGCGCGTACTGAGCGTTTACGGCGTACCCGTCAAAGAAGTGTTCAGCATCGAACATAACTTCGCGTCTATGTTTTTTGAGAAACCTCACCGATTCCCGGATCAATCTCAGGTTCTCCGTAAGCGTCGTTTCCAATACTTTCTCGATATGGAAAACTGAGGATTTGCCGACAATCGTAACAACTGGTGTTTGGGCGTCTATCACTGCGCGCAGATTAGTGTCGTTTTCCGGCTTGGTACCAACTCTGCAGGTGCTTCCGAATGCCACTAGTTTGGAATGTTGCAGACCTAGTTGCCGCGCGCGACGGAAGTATTCCATGTCTTTGGGATTGGAGCCGGGCCAACCTCCTTCGATGTAGGATACGCCAAAGCCATCCAACAGTTTTGTTATCTTCAGTTTGTCTTCCAGAGAGAAGCTCAGTCCTTTGCGCTGGGAGCCGTCTCTCAATGTTGTGTCATAGAGATGCACAAAGTCCGAGTTGGTCTTGTGCATCGACTTGATTGTAGACATGAGAGATAGTTGCCTCCATTGAACTTATTGCTACGTGCCGGACGTAAAATAACTTCTTGAGCTGTTGGATCAGCGGCTCGATCGGACGAGTGCCTTCAATTGTGATTCGCGCTCGAATCGTCCCATGATCGGGTGACCGACCCGCGGACATTGTGCACATGCCAAAACCACGTTGACGTAGCCGTCCGAGTAGTCTCTCGAGCCCGCCTTCTGCATCGGACATAATTACTTCGAGACTGTACTTCATACGGTTGCCTCCATCATTTGCGAATTATTTTTGCCTGGCGGAACCAACGGCCAGACATTTTCCGCAGGATCAATTAAAACGTGAACAAAAAGTGGACCCGGTTCTTCAAGAAGACGGCGTACCGCACCTCCAACTTCCGACTTTAAACGAACTGTAATTGCCGGAATATCAAACGCTTCCGCCAGTTTCGCAAAATCCGGGTTATCGGACAGGTCGACTTCGCTGAATCGTTTCTCGAAAAATAATTCTTGCCATTGACGCACCATGCCGAGACCGTGGTTGTCGAAAACAACGACCTTGACCGGCAATTGATATCGTTTGATTGTGGCCAGCTCTTGAATGTTCATCATGATTGATCCGTCACCGCTGATCACGATGACGCGCGATTCCGGCATGGCGAAATGTGCACCAATCGCCGCCGGCAGTCCGTAACCCATAGTGCCAAGACCACCGCTGCTCAAGTGCTGGCGGGGGCGTTTGAAACCATAATGTTGAGCGACCCACATCTGGTGTTGTCCAACATCACAGCTTATGTAAGTGTCGGTGTCGGCACGGTCGCTGAGTTCTTTGATGAACGCAGGGGCGTAGACGGTTTCAGTCGGTGCATCGTAACGCCAGGCGTATTCAGTTCTGTCCGCGTAACATTTTTCAACCCATTCTTGAATTTCCGGTCGCACATGCAGCGCATCCATCGAGATTTTTATATCCCCACGAAGCGCGCAGTGCGCAAATCGCAATTTGCTGATTTCGGCAGCGTCTATATCCATATGTAT
>Ga0163151_10002385_pt1 | contig 29251 bp, 22 predicted proteins | sample OliLakLV19MP5IB2_FD_145596 | JGI IMG/M metagenome (GOLD analysis project Ga0163151, IMG submission 145596) | Freshwater microbial mat bacterial communities from Lake Vanda, McMurdo Dry Valleys, Antarctica - Oligotrophic Lake LV.19.MP5.IB-2 | ecosystem: Environmental > Aquatic > Freshwater >...
ATGCTGAATCGAATAAATGATTGTAATTCAATCCCGTATGCACGGGATTAAAACAATCATTAGCTCGGGGTTAACCCAACTAAATCAAATCGTTCGGTTTTCCAAACCTCCTATTGATTAATTTGGGATTATTATGGTTCTTAAGAAATGGAAAGCAGATAATAATGTTCCTATTAGTTCTTATATGATTCAACTTTTTGTTACCAAGGCTTATGAAAAGAATAGAAATAATATTCCAAGCAAATTGACAAATAAATTATTGATGGTTTTAGAATACATTGGAGAAAGTATTCACACAATAAGGCTTGTCAGCCCTGAGAACACAAACAATGTCGTGAGTAACATTCCTGAATCGAGTAAAGACCTAATCAGGAAGAAAGCGTTAGAAGTTGTGAATGAATACCAGTATCATCCCAACACAATACAAACATATTTTGTATTAGATGAGACTTAGGATAGCAATTCGGTAGGTTTCCTTAGAGCGTTGACGAAAACATTTTTTCATTTTTTTTCAGGTGAATTTGTGTGTCGGCAAAAAAAATGAAAGTGTGTTTTGTGTGGTGGAGTGGATGGGGTTTTTTACAAATTTATTTTTGAAGCGGATGCATTCGAAGCCGTGTCTGTGTAGTCCAAGTCGTCAGATAATTGGCTGCTCATAGCTCGTCAATCTGAGTTTGTACGGTCGCCAATAGGGCTTCTGCTAACTTGAATTTATCTGAAAAATTGGGTTAAACCATGGTCATATAACAACCATAATACACATTGGATCGAACCTAAAAATTGCGGATAAACCAGTATGAGATAAATAAGCTTGCTGTGTAACATTTGTAACTTTATACCAGTTTAGATAAGCGCAACTTTGTGGGGTAATTTTAACAAATGAAATACTTAATTATAGGCGCAGTAGCAGGCGGAGCAAGCACCGCAGCCCGTTTACGCAGGTTAGATGAACACGCAGAAATTATCATCTTTGAAAAGGGGGAATACATCTCTTATGCCAATTGTGGCTTGCCCTATTATATCGGAAATGTGATAAAAGATAGGAACCAATTGTTTGTTCAAACCGCAACGGCTTTTAACCAACGTTTCAACATTGATGTGCGGGTTAAAACAGAAATAACCGCCATAGACCCAAGCAAAAAAACCGTGATGGCATTGGATCAGACCAACGGCAATAGTTATGAAGAAAGTTACGACAAATTAATCTTGTCTCCTGGCGCAGAACCCATAAAACCACCCTTTCCAGGCATTCACAACGAGGGGATTTTTACCTTAAGAAATGTAAAAGATACCGATTATATTAAGGCCTATGTTGACAAAAATAAGAGCGGCAAAGCTGTTGTAATTGGCGCTGGATTTATTGGCTTAGAAATGGCCGAAAACTTACATCAATTGGGCATGCAAGTAAGTATTATTGAAATGGGCAATCAAATTCTGGCACCAGTAGATTTTCCTGTTGCGGCCGAGTTACAACAACATATTCGCAGCAAGGGCATCGACCTTAGATTAAGCACCACTGTGGCAGGGTTTGACAAAGAAAATGGGCAACTAAAAGTACTCATACAAGACCAAGAATCCATTGAAGCAGATGTGGTTATTTTGTCTATTGGCGTGCGGCCAGATACCAAGTTGGCCGTGCAAGCTGGCTTAAAATTAGGTGCGGCAAAAGGCATTTGGGTCAATGCGTATTTGCAAACCTCTAACCCAGATATTTATGCGGTGGGAGATGCCATTGAATTTGAAAATCCCATTACAAATCAATCGATGAATACTTACCTTGCCGGACCAGCAAACAAGCAAGGACGAATTTGCGCCAACAATGTGGTAAATGGCAATAAAGAATGGTACAAAGGTGCCATAAATACCGCCATTGTAAAGGTGTTCGATATAACCGTTGCAACGGCAGGTATGGCTTCAAAACATTTAAGTAAGGCCAATATAGAACACCAAGTTTCTACTACGCAAAGTGGCTCGCATGCTGGCTATTATCCTGGGGCCAAGCAAATGACCATTCAAATTGCCTTTAGCACTAACAATGGCAGGTTGTTGGGCGCGCAGGTTGCAGGTTACGATGGGGTTGATAAGCGAATTGAGCTGCTATCGCAAGCGATAAAACAAGGCCAAACCATTTACGATTTAATGCAAATTGAGCATGCTTATGCGCCACCATTTTCTTCGGCAAAAGACCCGGTAAACATGGCGGGATTTGTAGCCGATAATATTTTATCGAAAAAAATGAATCCAATTTATTGGAACCAATTGAGCCAAAACGAAGATGCTTTACTGGTGGATGTTAGAACGCAAGACGAATACAATTTGGGGCATATTAAAGGGGCTATACACATTCCTATAGACGATTTGCGCACGCGCATCAAGGAGCTTGATTGCAGTAAAAAAATCATTGTTTATTGTGCTGTAGGACAAAGGGGATATTTGGCCAATCGCATCTTAAATCAAAACGGATTTGAGCAGGTCTTTAACCTCTCTGGTGGTTACAACACTTGGCAGGCCTGCAACCAAGAATTTTAAATCCTACTTAGCTCAAGATAAAAGGTTTGATCCAATAAACTTGTTGGCTTTTCGTGGCTTACCAAATAGTGATTTCCACGTATACTTCTCTTCGAAACATAGCTGTTAAACGCTGGCATTAAAAGACTATTTTCATCCATGCCACATAACAAATAACTATAAGGCGAGCTCCTATAATCAGCCAGAATTTGGTTCAGCAGGGCCTTAAAAACCGCTGCATCATTGTTTTTAATTAACACCCCGTGCAAATTGAGGTAAGGCATTATTTCTCCAGCCGCCGGCAGGGAAAATCCGCCCATAAAATATACCCATAAATTATGGAATGGCCGCAAAATTTTATACAAACTAGCATACCCTTTTACCCTAGTTTGCTTAAAAGCACCCTGATCCCAAACAGCACCAATTCCAAGGATTTCATGCTCATTTTCGGCAATATAATAATCGCCTAAATGTAGCCCATTTGTATAGGGAGTTTGATTTTCACCAATCACATAATATGGGAAAAAGGGCCTCAGCCGAGCCTCCCTTTCCATAAAATCATTCATCCTTTTTATATCTAATTTTGTTGCCCTGCTCAAACGATATTGCTGCTTCACAAAGGCAGCTTTGTTCTTCAAATTCAACAGGGTACTCACATACACACCCTGCTTAAAATATTGGTAAGACGGATGTTTTTTGGCTCTTTCATTGAGCAAAGCTATAACGCGGTGCATGGCCGCATTGCCTTCAAAAACAATGGTTTGAGCCAAATTGCCTTTTAAAAATCCTTCCTTATTAATAAAATCACAAATAAAAAATAGCGCCTTTGCCCTTTGGGTATGTTCATCTAACCTTAAATCTGATAAGTACCTTATTGTTTTAACCGCTCCATGCAACCAAACCCGCCTGCTGCCAATAGAAAAAACACCCACCACATTCAAATTAGCCGCTTCACAAACAAACACCTCAGGCTCCTCACATTGCACATAACTGCCTGCAAAAAAATTAGGATTGCGCTCAAGGGCAAGGTCAATATTCCCAGCCATGCCATGTTCGCATAGCTCACAAAGCGCATCATTGTCGGCCAAAGTTGCTGCCCTAATTTTCATTTCTGCTCATTTAGCAAATCAATTAAATTTGGGTCTTTCAACAGAAGTGGCATTTTAAAATCGCCTTCTTTTATGCTGCGCGCGCTTTGAATGTGCTGCTTTATTTTCTTGCTGCTTCCTGCCGCAACTATTTTACAGGTCAAAGCCTGTAATTGTCCGCTTTTTATGGCCTGTAAGTAATACGGATTCTTGCACAAAACAGCTTCGGTCTGAACCAATTTTTGCGCCAATAAATGGGGCAACTTTTCCATCTCTAAGGCCAATACATAATGCACACCATCTGTAGATTTTTCTGGATAAAAAAATACACCTTCTATGCCATACATTTCCTTCGACCATACCTCAAGCAAGGCCGCCATTAAATGGTTTTCATGCAATTTCTCTCCCACCAAATCACAATTGGCACCCACCCTACCCTTAAAAGATAAATATGGCACCGATTTTTCTTTGCCAGTTACCTCCACCATATCGCCGCTAGCATAACGCATTAAACCCGACCCAGTACTTAAAATCACTTCATATAAACCACCTATCTCTAACTCATGTGCCCTAAGAATTTTAGCAACTTTGTCCAATTCATCCTTACCAAATTCAGGTGCACTCAAAACATTCTTTCCTTTAAGCAAGATATTTAAATCAAGATCAGGTGCACTCAGAATTCTTGTGGCATCAAGTTCCCTAAATTCAAAAAAATGCGACCGATAGGCCAAAAGCGTTTTGCCTGCTTCACCAAAAGGAATGCTGCAAACAGCCTCGGTAGACATAAGTCCTTTGCCCTGAACCAAAATGCCACCAGATTTCTGATGCACTGCTCCAAGCCACATCGCCGCCTGCGCCTCCGTCCAACAGCTAATTAAAGCCAAATGAGGCCATATTTCTTTCCAGGTAAATTGTTGCTTATCAAGCAAGCATAAAGCCTCCGCACGTTTGGCAGAATGCATGGCAACTTCCTTCAATATTACCACAAAATTGCTACGCAAAAACGCATCTAAAACCAAAAAATAATTGGGACTCCAAATAGAAATAAAACTAAGACTTTCGTTTAATAACAACTGCACCAAACATCCAGTAAAAAATGCATCCTTATCTCCCGTTGGCAATTTTTCTTGCCTTACCGCAAGTACACTATTCATTACCATTGCACCAATCGGATTCAAATATTCTAAGTCGCTATCCATCCCAATTTTTATGCCAGATGGCGTTTGCCTTTTTGCCTTTAAGGCAGGCGAAATAGCCCAAAAAGATTTGCCCTTAAAAGCCGCGGGATATTGCGTCCAAAGCATATACATCCACACATCCAAGGCCGCACCAAATTCGGCTTTTAAACTCCGTGTATATGGAATTAACTTAGAAAAACCCGTGCTGCCCGAAGTTTCTTCAAAGACAAGTACAGGCTCGGCTGTTAACACCTTTTTCTTTCCCGCTTGCAGCTGGTTAAGCTCTTCCTCTAATTGCTGCCAATTATTTATCAAAGGCACATTGGCCACAAAATCTTCATAGTTATTAATCTGGCTGAACCTATATTTTTTCCCATAATCGGTGCCGGCATTGCCTTTTAAATAACGAAATAAGATGGCACCTTGCTCCCTTTGCAAATGAGGCAAACCCTTCACAAATCGATTATATTCATTCTTGCAAAAATAAATCCATACCGTATAGGCATAATTATACTTTTTCATCCTCTTTCAAATTTCTAACAAGGAAATTTTTGGCAAATCCTTTCATGTTATTGGGGTCAATTTTGGCAATGCAAATAAGCTCATCTCCTTGGTAAAAACCAGGATTCTTTTTAACAAACCAATCAATGTGTTTCTTTCCTGCGCGCTCAAAGGTGGTCTGAGCCAACTCCTGCTTCAACTCACCACCTTCTGTGGCAAATTGAAGGATACCCGTTCCCTTTACATATAAGTTTGGATAGATCTGCAAGGCCATCTCTTCCATCAATTTAAATTGTGCCAATTGCTCGCTTGGTTCAGCCTCCAAACTTGGATAATATGCCTCAAAAAAAAGCGGCAAATACATAAACGTGCGGTGACCTTTCGACAATAAAAACCAATACCAATTTTTGGCCGAATGCGTCTTCATAATGCTAGCTACCGTTAAACACCAACCGCGCACAAGCTCCATGGTGCCCCAATAATCGGGCGAAATTATGGTATCGCCCGAAAACAAAATAGCATAATCATCCCCTCCGCTGTTATTTGGATTAATGGCATAGGTGGTGAATCCCCGCAAGATGTGGTTATCGTCGAAAAGCAAGCCAATATATTGCTTCTTTTCAAGGTCATTTAAAAACTGCTCCTTTGTTACATCCGTATAATTTTCTTGCATCAGCTTAAGCATTGGTTCAAACAGAAAAGGACCTATTTCTGTGCAAGCCGCATGTTGATAATGCAAATTCGGTCTCTTGTTTTTTATGCTCATACCCAAAACTCTATTTCCTTGCTAATAACGGGTGGAATTGGCTCTTCGGAGGCTTTCTCTGCATGTTCGCGCAAGCTTTCAATGTATAAATGCATGGCATCAACTTTGGTTGAACGAAAGTCTTTTTGACCAAATTTTTTGATATTGTCTGCCTGCATTTTCATGATTTTTACATCTTGCATAATCACCTTTTTTGTATACCAGGGTAGAAACAATTTTGCCAAGGCATTTAACCTGCCAAAACGATACGTAATAAGGGTATAAACCCTGCTCAATTCTGGCGTAATGGGCGTGCATGTGCTGGTAATAATAAACGCCCTTTCCATCTCACCAAAAACATAATCTACCCTTGTGGTATTGGGCATATAAAAATTGTCGGTATGTTTCATGGGCAGGCCTTTCGGATTTAATATTTTACTGCTAAAACTAATGGCATCCTTGCCTTGTTCATAGGTAACTAAAACCGAATCTGATGTCCTTTTCACATTGGCTTTAATGCAAATCTGACTTCTTTCTCTAAACCAACCTTTATGCACAAAAACCGTATGCGGAACATCCATAAAATTCTCTACTAAATCTGTAATTCCTTGCTCAAAATCGGTCACCATAAAATAGTGTTGCCAACCTTTTCCCTCAAATCTTGGCAGGTAAAATGGCGGTGTATTCACAGGCACTTCTCTGCCCATCCAAACCCAAATTAACCCCGATTCTTCTTTGCACGGAAACGACTCAATTTTATGCTTGGGAATTCTGTCTGTATTAGGACCTTCAGAAGGAATTTCGACGCAATGGCCTTCGCCATTAAACACCCAACCATGGTAAGGACAAACCACACAATTTGCGGCAAGTTTACCCTTGCTTAGGGGCGCATTTCGGTGCATACATCGGTCGCTAAGCACCTGCACCATGCCCTGGTTGTTGCGCCACAATACCAGAGGATACTCCATAATGCTTTTAGACAAAAGCTGCGATTTAGGCAACTCACTGCTTAAGGCAACCGCATACCAAGCATTCTTTAAATTGCCACAATTATCTATCATCAATTTCTTTTGTTCTTTATTCATGTATAAAAACAATTTTATGCCAATATAACAAAATATAGGCTACCTTTTCATTGTTTTTTTGCTCCTATTGATTGATATTTTGATAGCCATTGATCCTCAAATTCTCCAAAACCTGCATAGTCCCATCGGGCCACATAATCCTAATTTGAAGCTTGCTTATTTGCTCCGTATTTTTTCCCAAAGCAAACAAAATCCGACTATCGCCTTGCGCAGAAAAACCATTGGCCAAATGAAATTCTTGGTACCTATATTTTGCTTGCCCATCTTTTTGGTAACTAAGCCAAACTTTGGCACCTACTGGGTCTCGGGCCGATCCAATGCCATTTCCTCGGAGATTTAAACCAATCCAATTTTTTATTTCTATTTCATTTTCATACAATTTTGGTTCGCCAAATTGGTCGGTCACAAGAATATCTGCATCGCCATCATTGTCAAAATCTGCTGTCACAACTCCGCGTGTATTGGCCCTATGATTAAACCCTACTTGCCCAGACACATCTTTAAAAGTTCGACCGTCTATGTTTAAGAAAATACCGTCGGCTTCATTCTCATAAATGCTTCTCCCTCTTAAATCGGCCCATTTATCGGCATAACTGTGAATTTCGGGACCCGTTCTTGCAATCTGTGCTTGGTAATACCAATAATCATTTCGCTCTTCATATAAGTGATCCCAGCTATCTCCTACCATGCCATTTGCCTGAATAATATCTGGATGGCCATCCATGTTCAAATCTGCAAAGGCGGCTCCCCAACCAAACCTATTGGTGTTAAGCATATTCATGGCCGAGGCCCTTTCCTTTAAGTTTACTTGCTGTGCATTTGAATCGGTAAAATTCAACCACAACAAGCTTCCTTCGGCTTGCATAGCATGGTGCACATTGCTTACATAAACATCTTCTTGCCCATTTCCATCTACATCTCCCAAACTCGAATTCATGCCTTTATACGTATCCAAGCCCACTTCTCCATGAAAGCGTCCCTCTTGTCTTTGAAAGCGTTTACCACCCATGTTTAAATAACAATCGTCGCGACCAAAATCATTGGCTATATATAAATCGGTATAGCCATCCTTGTTAAAATCGGAACACCCAATGCTTAGACTCCAGCGGGTTTCTGGTAACCCAATTTGTTTGCTATTGGCTTGCTTAAATTGCCCATTTCCCAAATTCATGAGCATAAAGTTTTCGCCCCCATTATTGGCATTGTGCCAAGATTCGTGCATAAAATGCAGCATCCTTCTGTCGCCTGCATGTTCGGCTTTTGGCAATTTGAATACATTTAAAGACACCTTATTTGGGTAATCATTTAAATAGGCAGCTAGCGTATTGGCCACCATAATATCATTCTTGCCATCGCGGTTAAAGTCGAAAGCATTGGCCGCCAAACAAATAGTAGACTGATTAAATAAATCTGGCACCAATATTTCACGCATGCTAAATTGCCCATCTTGAATAAGGCGGTTTTCGAAAAGATGACTCTTTGCAAAGCCAAAACCCACAAACAAATCTTGATCGCCATCATTGTCATAATCCAAAAACAAACCAAATGCTGGCAAGCCATTCACCTCGGGCGAATCGAGGTATTGCTCCAAATCGGGGATGGCTATTTTATGAAACTGAAAGCCTCCTCTATTCAAATAAATTTTTGCCTTACAAGAAGTATCTTTTAGAATTTGGGTGAGAAAAATATCCTGCAATCCATCCCCATTTACATCGGCCACGGCAGCTGCATCGCCCACAGATAAAATCCATTTGGCCACGTGCGTCAGCTTTGGATCAACCCGAGATAAAATATCACTCTGCTTTGAAAAAAGTTGTGATTGTTTGCTGCCAATTAATTTTAAATGAAAGGGATGTTCTGCCAATAGTTTTGAGCCATCCGATTGATCCCATTGCATGGAAATGAGAAAAGGAACGGCAAACAAAATGATGACGGGAATTTGTACAGCCAATCTTTTAAACCCTGAGACAAATTCGACTTCTTGGCGTTGGTATTTCTGCCAAAGTTTATACAAAAATCTTATAGCAGCCACAGTAATGCCGGCGAAGAAAAAGGTGTATAAACTAAATTTCAAATGAAAGAGTAAGTCCACAAAACCTATGCTCGAACCAACGATAATTTGGTCTTTTTTATCGTTCGGACTAGTGCCCGGATCGGTAATCATATAAAAGCAAAAAAGGTAAAATGCCGGCGAAGTTAGCGCTCCAATAAACAATGTTTCGGGCGGAATAATATAGCGAACAATATAGGTACGCAGTAAAGTTTGCAAGGTATAAACCACTAGAAAAGACAAGACCAAGGGAATGCGGTTAATCTTTACGATAAAGAATAAAACGGCTGCCGTTATCACAAAAAACAGCATGAAGCCAGCCGACTCTGTTGTGCCATACCATTGATATGCGGGGGCAAGACTCACGAGTTCATTAGAGAACAAGAGCGAACAAACGATTCCAAATAAAGAAGGATTAAAGAAATGTTTACCGTTTAGAGTGATAAGATATTTTGAGGCAACCATAATAAATACCGGTATCCACAGGTTTTGATAGCCAAATGAAAAATTGAGGATAATGGAAATAGACAAGCAAGAAATAATGGCCGATAAAGGAAAGATTTTTCTTCCTTTAAAAATGCCAGAGAATATAATTTCTAGTATGGCACCAAGACCTATTAAAAAGGCAATTTGCAGAGGCTTTCGGCTGAACCCAAGAAGGGTTTCGCCAAGTATGAGGTAAAGAAATAATAGTCCGCCAAAAACCCATCGGGTATCTTTTATGGAGGGGAATTTATAATCTCCTTGCCAGTTTTTGGGGTTTAGGTATAACATCATAAATAGGTGCTTTTGGGGGTTAAGGTAAACTAAATTTAATAGGTAATTATTTTTGGCGGAGGCATGAGAACGTAAATAGGTGCTTTTTGGGTTAAGGTATTTTAAATTTAATAGGTAATTATTTTTGGCGGGGGCATGAGAACGAATATAGGTGATTTTTGGGTTAAGGTATTTTTAAATTTAACAGGTAATTATTTTAGACGGAGGCATCAGAACGTAAATAGGTGATTTTTGGGTTAAGGTATTTTTAAATTTAATAGGTGATTATTTTAGACTAAGGTAAAGTATCATGAATAGGCCAATATTTTAATGGCTAAATATACAAAAAAAAGTAAGAATGGAGCATTCAACATCCTTGTTAACTTTATAACACCTAGAAACGATGGATCAGTTTCCGAGGCATACCAAATGGCATCCTTTCCTTTTGTTTTTGAACCCACAATTTTGTAGAATTTATAGGCATAAATTGAATCAACAATTAAGATACCCGACACCAATATTAAGTATAAAGAAATTATGATTTGTGCTTGGTTCGGACCAAAAAAAACATGAGAATTTAGATAAAACTGAAACATTAAATATAAGAAACAAAATAGGTTGAATAACATACCCATAGGTGGTGTCCAAATATGAAAGAGAAACATAAAAATAGATTGCACGATGCCGCGAAAATATAAAAGAAACAGGAGGACTGTAAGCATAGAATAGCAAGTTGACGGCTGATCCAAGGTAAAATACAAAATTGCCGAGAGTATAAAATATTGGTAAGACGCAAAGCCCAACCAGAACATTTTTGGCTTGGATATTGGGCCGCCAATTTGTTTACTTTTATTTTGAATGCGGTAGTAAACAACGCATATCAAAACATAACTAATTAGCGACACAAGAAAGACCGTTTTTAGCATCATTTTAGACAATAATTTGGTGTATTTTAAGATTCGGCTAAAATACCAAATTAGTAGTTCAGATTCAATAAAAGGAAAAGGAGTAGGAAAAGAAAATGCAATGGAGTAGGAATAGGAAAAGGGGTAGGTAAAGGAAAAGAAATAGGAAATGGAGTAGGAATAGGAAAAGGGGTAGGTAAAGGAAAAGAAATTGGAAATGGAGGAGGATAAGAAAATGGAATGGAGGAGGTAAAGGAGTAGGAAAAGAAAAGGGAAAGGAGTAGGAATAGGAAAAGGGGTAGGTAAAGAAATAGGAAATGAAGTAGAAAATGGAATGGAGAAGTTAAAGGAGTAGGAAAAGAATAGGAAAAGGGGTAGGTAAAGAAATAGGAAATGGAGTAGGAAATGGAATGGAGAAGTTAAAGGAGTAGGAAAAGAATAGGAAAAGAAATAGGAAATGAAGTAGAAAATGGAATGGAGAAGTTAAAGGAGTAGGAAAAGAAAAGGAAAAGGGGTAGGTAGAGAAATTGGAAATGGAAGAGGATAAGAAAATGGAATGGAGGAGGTAAAGGAGTAGGAAAAGAATGGAAACCAGAAATCAAGCTAATTAACGACTTCCTTTTTTACTTTGCTTATATGTGTTTTAAAGCACTTCATGCAGCGATAGGTTTTTACATCTAGAAAAAACAAAGTTGTACGCACCCATAAAGGCCTGCGAATTCTTTCCAAATCGTTAGACTTACATTTGGGACATATTGTTTCAACCCTATTTTTTACCTCTTGTACTATCATTTGATTCAGCTAAAGTAATAAAAAAAAATAAAATCGAGCATCCAGTGAACAGACACGAAGGCAAAAAAAACAGAAACTTGCTGTTCAATCATTCCATTAAAATATATATATTGTTATTCAGAATAAACTAAAGGCCATTTGTATAATTTTTAATACAATTTTAATTAATGTAAAAATAATACTAAAAACCAGAAAAAAAGAAAATTCCAGTTCAATTTGGACGATATAAGTGACAAATAATGCAATTTAAGCAGGCCATTTTTAAGGCTGAACCAATATTTAACCACGATTTAACTGCATACTATTAGGCAAATTTAGCTAATTTACGTCGTAAGTCAGATTAAGTCGTAAAATCCAAAAATGGGAAACCAAAGCCATATTAGGACAGAATATCTTTTTGCCATAGCCTGTCAATTGCTTGTAAATGGTCGTAAAGTATTGACATTCAATTATTCTAAAAAATATGGTGAAATTGTTTATTTTTGGATTATGAATTGACATAACTACTCTAAACAAAATAACCATGAACAAAAATATCCTATTTCTTGCAATTGCTAGTACCTTAATTCTAGTTTCTTGCAAAAAGAACTTGCAAGAGTCGCCACCCCCCACTGCACCGAAAGCAACAAAAGTGAGCCAACTTAAAGCGTCGGAAAGCTTTAATTGGAAAACCTCCAAAAACCTATCATTAAATGTAAGCGGCTTAAACACGCTAACACCCATTTCCAGAACCCTGGTGGTTAGCTCAATGGATGGAAAAGAGGTGTATTATCAATCCATTCAATTAATGAGTTTAACAACAGCATTGCCTTTAATTGTTCCGGCAACCACAACTGAGGTAAAAGTAACTTTCGGTAAAATCATTAAAGTAATTCCGCTAAACAGCGCCTCTATTCAATTTGATTACAAAAACTAGAAAGCCAATTATGAAAAAAATACTTATATTACTTACAGGATTATTTTTGAACCAAATAAGCCTATCGGCGCAACAACTAACAATAAACGGTGAAAATTACGATCAAAAAGAGGATGCAGCAAACTGTTGGCAGTTTAGTGGAATTTCTTATACTGAAAAAGCCATTACAGGTAAAATTAGTTTGGCAACCGATTTAACCACAGGTGCATGGAAAGACTTGTTTATAAAATCGCCTTGGGTCAAACTGAAAAGTGGAAATATTACTTTAAAGAGCAGAATTACCGCCGAAGGAGATAAGAACAAATTTATTTTTGTTGCTTATATCCCACTTTTGAAAGAAATCGAGGGAGATTTGGTTGAAATAAACAAATTTGATATGCCTAGCGCAGGGAAAGAAGTTCAATCCATTTCATTTGCTGTACCCGAAAAAATTGCCAACGATGGAAATGCTTATAAGATTTTAATTTCAATTGGAGGAGATAAAGGTGAAGCAGGATTGCTATTGGATGATATTAGCTTACCAGCGACTTATTTTTCTGACCCATCCAATGATTGCAAACCTACCTCCGTTTCTGAAACTGCATTTAAAGACGATGATGAAGACAAGGTGCCAAACATAGATGACGCCTATCCAAAAGACAAAAATAGGGCTTACGATAATTTATATCCTAATTCGGGAACCTTTGGAACCCTTATGTTTGAAGACCTTTGGCCTGCAAGTGGTGATTATGATTTCAATGATTTGGTATTGGGTTATAAGTATAACACCGTAACCAATTCAAATAATGAAATAGTAGAAATAAAATACACCTTTAAAGTGAGGGCAATTGGAGCTAGTTATAAAAATGGTTTTGCTTTTCAATTAGACAATATTCTGGCCGAAAATATTATGTCGGTTGTAGGTGGCGATTTTAAAGGCGACTATGCAAAAAATTCCTCAAACGGAACGGAAGCTAATAATAAGATGGCCAATTTTATGGTCTTTGAAGATGCGTATAGAATACTTCCTTCACCAGGTGGAAGTGGCGTAAATGTTAGCTCTGCAGGATCCTATGTTACTCCAAAGGAAATTGAAATGACAATTAAATTTATAGACGATGAAGGCAAATATGTTAAACTTGTTACCATGAAAGAATTGAATGCAAACAACTTCAATCCTTATATTATGATTAATCAAGACAGGGGAAAAGAAGTTCATTTGCCAGATTATTTGCCAACTGAGCAAGCTAGTTTTAAGTATTTTGGTCAATCACAAGATAACTCTAATCCAGAAAAAGGAATATATTATAAGAGCAAAAACAATTTGCCTTGGGCACTTAACATCATCGAAGAGATTCCATACTCTAGAGATACTGAAGACTTCCTAAGTTCATATCCTTCCTTTGGCGATTGGGTTGAAACCAACGGAGAAAAAACAAAAGATTGGTATTTAAACAAAGGCGAAAATTGGAACTTAAAACACCAATACATTATCAAATAAGTTAAAAATTAAACATAAAAAGTTTCCGGTTTTAAAATCGGAAACTTTTTTTTTGCCCCTTTTTTAGGACTCTACTAAAAAATAAAATCAATTATAATTATTAGGTAGCCCAAAACTGTTTTATAACTTTGCGAATGTAAATCAATGTCGTTTAGTTAAGAATTTCAACCAAAATGGGTCACCTATTTATATTACTAATAAATGTCTAAAATGAGCGTACCCAAGGGGTGTATTCTTATTTACCGTTTACAAGGGGCCGAAGGTTAATTTTATTATAAACAATTGATGCCATAAGCATCGTAAAACCCTTAACTAAAAGGCATTAGAAAGTAAATTCCGATTTAACAAAAATTAGTGCAATGCGATATTTGTCGAAATTGGACTACACATTTTGTATAATCGGTATAAAACAAATCTAAATTTTGATGAACTTTTTCGAAAGCAATATTTAAGTGCAAAAAATTGAGTCTGCACGAAAAAAAACAATTGTGTAAAATGAAAAAAGCCCCAATGAAGGGGCTTTTACTAGTTGCGGAGGCAGGACTCGAACCTACGACCTTTGGGTTATGAGCCCAACGAGCTACCACTGCTCCACTCCGCGATATATTTTTAATACGGTAGTATTTCTTAGAAAGACCCTTTTAAAAAGATAAACTCTTTCTTTTAGGGACTGCAAAGATAATGTTGTTTCTTTGCTGTGCAAATTAATTATTATAAAAATGTCTTTCCAATCTGGTTTTGTGTCGATTATAGGTAAACCCAATGTGGGTAAATCAACTTTGTTAAATGCCCTTTTGGGCGAAAAACTTTCCATTATTAGTGAGAAGGTGCAAACTACTCGCCACAGAATCAAGGGTATCCTTAATAATCCGGGCTACCAAGTGGTGTTTTCTGATACGCCTGGTATTATCAATCCAAAGTACAAGCTTCAAGGAAATATGATGAAGTTTGTGAACGAAAGCCTGCAAGATGCCGACTTAGTTGTGTTTATGTGCGACTTTGACGTTAGAAACGAGGAGCAGGAGCTTTTCGATAGGTTAAAGGTGATTAAGATGCCCATGATTTGTATCCTAAATAAGATTGATGGGGTTAGTAAAGATCAACTTGAGGCTAAATTTGCCTTTTGGAACGACATGAAATTGTTCAAAGAAATTATTCCAGTTTCTGCTTTAAACAAGTTTAACATCGACGTATTGCTTAAAAGCATTTTAAGCTATATGCCAGAAGGAGCACCTTATTACGATCAAGACCAACTTACCGATAAAAGTGAGCGCTTCGTTGCAGCAGAAATAATCCGCGAAAAAATCATGGTTCGCTATAAAGAAGAAATACCCTATAGCGTTCAGGTAGAAATTGAATTGTTTAAAGAAGAAAAAGATATCATTCACATTCACGCGGTGCTATATGTAATGCGCGATAGCCAAAAAATAATCCTCATTGGCAAGGGTGGCTCTGCCCTTAAAAACGTAGGAATCTCGGCCCGCAGAGACCTTGAGCAATTCTTTAAAAAGAAAATCTTCCTCAAAACATTTGTGAAAGTAAAAGAAGATTGGCGCGATGATTCGCGCACCCTAAAAGAATTTGGCTACGAAAGCGAATAAAATACAATGCCATCTAAATTGTTGCGCCAGTGGTGCAACAATCTCAAATAGGTTTAAGGAAACATAGAAAATAATTTTTTTGTTATAATTGCAGGTAACCCAAAAAGAACTCGGCTCAAATTCAAAAAACTCAAGATGCGTTACTATTATGCGTTACTATTCAAAAATAACTGGCTCAAAATACGCTCTACCTAAAGAGTAAGGAATTAGTTTCTTGTGCTGAAGCCTTCCAATGATGATGGCAGGATGGGTGTTAAATTGTCTTGCAAAATTCTTAATGTCTTTATTGCCAAGCGGCCCTGCTGCTATTATCTCTTTTTCTTCTTCGTGTGTTAATGTCCATTTTACAGCAAATTCCTCCCATCTTCTCGGGTGATAGCGAATTTTAGTTGTGCCAACCTTGCTTTAAATTTGATTGCCCTAATCGTGCCAAACTCCTTTATCATCTTACGGTCATCGTTAGCCAATTTCTCTAATTTCTTATCCGTAAACGTTATTTTCACTGCAAAGGAAAAATTATTTTAGATAACAGCAGGTGTAAGTTAAAATATTTAATTTTTATGCTTGTTGCCTGATTATAATTAATTGTAAAAATGATTCCTATTTTTTTCTATCCTCATGCCTTACCAAAAATATTTTAAAACCATATAAAATTAAAACATTCCATAAGTTTACTGTCTGAACCAACATTTATGATGAAAATAACCACCTAGACCTTAGGTCGCCCAAAAAAGAATTCAGCCCGCATTCGTAAAATTGAGGACGCCATTAAATCCATAAATACAGACATTTTGGTTTTAACCGAAACAAATGAATCCATAGATTTAAGCAATACCTATCCCTTCATCCAGCATTCTTCCATTCTGGCTGATCCAATTTACAAAAAGGGTGAAAGAAGAATAAGTACCTTTTCAAAATACCCTGTAGAGGGGTAAATAAGCACTTTTAAGGAACAAACTATCACTTGTTCTACAATTACCAGTCCAAATGAAAGTTTTGCGATCTATGCCAACATAATCGGAATTTATGGCAATCGGCATCCAAACTTCAAATCCGACCTAGGACTACAATTGAAAGATTTCCAAAACAGATAAAAATCAAACCCAATGGTTATTGCTGGCGATTTCAATATCTACTTTACCGACAACTATTATTACACCAAAGATGGCAGAGACAAATTGAACAAGGCTTTTAGCGAATTCGGGCTCTTGAACCTAACCGCTCACATGGCACAAAATATTTACCATATTGTTACCTCGAAAGAATTGGTTGGCAAAACCATTTATGGCAATTGCTAGAATATGGACAAGAAACTGAGCGACCATTTTGGGGCGGTTGTGGAAATTAGGTAACCTAAAAACAGATCAATAAGTTATTGCAATATTGTTTCTGCAATAACTTTAAAAATAATCACCTTACCCCGCCCTCAAATACGTTTCATTATAAATATCTTTTAATCTTCTGCCATTAAATGTCCAATAAGAGCCAGAAGCAACATTATAATCGTTCTCCAGGAACTGTTAGGAGGCACTTGCAAGTGAGGTTTCTTCGTCTCTGAACACTACAGTTCTATTTGTTTTTAAGATGGCAATTTCTGCGGTTTTGCTGGTTAGCAATTCTGAACCAACTGGAATTCCCATTTCTTCAAAATTCATTATTGGGCGCTTTTTAGCTAATTACTTTTGTATTGTCACGTAAAGGTTTGTCTAGGCCTGTTAAGTTTAGAACTGGAAGTATTAATGGCTTTATATTAGCTTGAAGTGTTAAGCTACTTATGAAGGCTCGTAAATATGGAAATACAATTGCAATACTATTTAGATAAAAAAAAGCTGGAATTTCATTATAGTTGATTGGACTTTCAAATGTAAACTTTGCCTTTAATACGGCTTTTACTGTTGGGGCGTCCTCAGAATTTGCTTCTTTTGCAGTAAAGTCTATAGTTAATTCAAATACACCCTCATTTTCAAAGTATATTCCACTTGGCAAAATATTTATACTCAACTCATCATTGTCAGGAGAAAATTCGTTGAGAGCAAAGCTTACTATCCGAAAATTATCAAAGCCAAATGCTGCTTTTGCTGGTTCGTTCATGTCACAAGTTTAAGCAAAAAAAAGACTCCGAAAAATTCGGAGTCATGTATTTTTGAAAATTTGAATCATTAATTAAAGTCTCGGCACTAGAAAAATATAATATATTGTCGTGTGTAAAGAAGGCTTTCCCATCGAATTTAAGCTTCATAACTCGCTGTTTGGTCGTGAGCATTGGACTTTTGTTTTCATATTCTCCATAATTATTTAAATAGTTTATGGATATATATTAATTTTTGAATATAAAAAATCTCACATTTATGGAATCATTTTTAATGATTTTTGCAGACTATACTTGATGGATTAAAGATTTGTATAACTTTAATAAGTGAGTTGAAAAAATCTGAATAATGCTATTTTTGATACCTCTTGATAAGAGGGTCGGGATTCCATACATTTGATTAATGAAAAGGTCTACCCTCATATTATTTTTTCTTTGCATATCTGCCTTTGGAAAAGCTAATCCATTCAACAATTTAGTAAATCAATGCAAATATAAAGAAGCATTTGCGTACGTAAATGCTCAGACAAAATCAGCAGAAAAGACTTATAATGAAGCAATCTTATTTATGCACTTTGGGGCTATGGGATTGTCTAAACAAAAAGCTTACCTTGTTTTATGTGACTTATCTGCATCAACCATACTAAAAGCTCAAACCTATCAACTTTTATTTGACATCTCATATTATATTTCAGATGTTGAGCAACAAAAGGTTTATGCAGATTCAGCCTTTTACATTTATAAGAAACAATACCCTAACAATTCTATTTACAAAGCTCAATACAATATCAACCTCACGCGATATTATAATTATTTTAGACGCTCGGATCTTTCTGAACCATTGGCAGAAGAAGCTTTGGCTATTACCCGAAGGTATCCCAAAGAAAGGTTCAATATAGATTTGCCAATGGTTTATGCACAGGTTTATGCCTCTTTTAGGAATAATGGAAAAAGAGCCAGCTTGGATTCTGCTATCCTATATTGTGATTCTGCCCTATATTACCACAAGCTAAAATATTATGGTGCTGAAAATTTCAACAAAATTAAGCTGTATCAAATCAAAGCTTCTATCTTCTTGGATTGTAATACTGCTGCCTCACAAGAAGGAAGACGGTCGGATGGGAAAAGGTGGTTAATATTAGCTAAGCAAGAGTATAAAAAAGGAAACGTCATCATTACAAAAAACATAGGAAACCATCATGTATTGTTGTCCAATGGTAATGCTTTAATTGGTCTGGTATATCAACAGCAAAAGGATTACGCAACAGCTCTTAATTACTACAAAATAGCCGAGAATAACCTATATCCAAATAATTATACCAAACAGTACTTTTCTGCATTTTCTTTTGCAGTCTTAGGGATTTATGATTGGTCTAATGCTTGCTATTATTCGCTTTTTTTTGATACCCATCTACCTAAATACCTTATAGAGGCAATTCGAATCGCCCGAAACGCTGAAATTGTATATGAAACAATGTTGATATCGGGTCAAAAATTAAATGATTATTACAGCCATATTCCATACCCCAAGCTTGCTGCACTATATTACCAATTGTATCAAATTACAAAAAGGCAAAATCATTTAGATAGCTGCTTTTATTTCACTGAGAAAGAAAAGTTCGCTGATATTCAAACCAGAAAGAGTGGCTTAAATAATGCGCTATCTAATACAGTCAACCAAGAGAAAACCTTTGTAGATATTGGAATATTAAGAAACAATAAATATATCGGGGATTTAAAGCTAAACAAAATCAAACCAACACTTTTAACTGAACAACGGTGGTTCAATGGTATCAAAACGGTTAAACAAATTCAGTCCAATTTACCTGATTCTACCTGTATATTGTTATTTTCCCATTACAATATACCTGTTCGTTTTGACCCGATTGTAATATGTCATATTATTTCAAGGAATAACTATAAACTAACAGCTTATGAATTGAATAACCCACATGAGTTTAAGGACACAATTGATATATTAATGACTTCTATAATTGGAAATGATTTGAAAGCGTTCAAAACAACTTCAAATATCATTTACAAGAAGGTTTTTGAGCCTGTTAAGGACTTTATGCCAGCAGATGCAAAAAAACTTCTTATAGCCCCTATAAGCAGATATAGGAACTTTCCATTTGAGGCTTTAATTGAAAATTCAACTGGTGCTAACTTTGGTGAACTAAGCTATTTATTAAAAAAATATGCCATCAGTTACTTGATTTCACCATCATTGACATTTGGTTCAGTAAAGAAAAGTGGGGTCGGTATGTATATATTTAATCCTGATTTTAGCAAATCAGATAAAGCTGAATTACCCTTTAATCAATCTTGTTCAAAATGGCTTAAAAAATCATATGAATCATCTATTTCTACTGGTAAATCAACAAAAGAGCAATTATATTCATGTTTGCATAATGGTGGTTTGGTTCATGTAGCAACTCATGCAGTTGGGTATGATGATTACACCAATGAGGGCAGAATATACACATCCGATACCCCTCTATTCCTTAATGAAGTTTATTCCATGAATCTGGTTCAGCAGCCGTTTGTGGTATTAACTTGTTGTGAAGCCGACAAAGGAAATTTACAATATAATGTGGGTAATGACAATTTCTCACGTGCTTTTTCTTCCGCAGGTGCAAGCTCTGTTTTATCTACGTTATGGGGCTTAGACGACAAAGTGTCCTCAGAATTGGCAAAGCATTTTTATGAAAATTTGAGCACAGGTATGGATAAATCAACAGCCCTGCAACAGGCAAAACTATTTATTTTGACTGCTAACAAATCTTTAAATGCTTCGCCGTTTTATTGGGCATCTTCGATATTAACAGGTGATATATCGGCAGTAAAATTAGAGAAGAACGGTGGAATGAGTTATCTCTTTTGGATAGGATTGTTTTTTACAAGTGTCTTAGTGTTACTAATCATTTGGAAGATTCGATAATAGTTCCTTAGATAATGCCACTAGCTCAGGTTCATTTATTTCATAGAGTGCTTGTTTTGCTTCTTTATATTTCTTTTGTTTAACCAATGCCAATGCCTTAAAAAATTGAGCCTTTTGATAGAAGTTAGAGCTCGATGGTATTTTATTTAAAGTAACTAATGACAAATTATATTCTTTTTCAAAATATTCACAAATGCCAATGTAGTAAGTCACGGTATCCGATGGCAAACAATCCACTAATAGCTTAATTGATTCTTTATATTCTTTCTGTTTGAACCTACTCATTCCATCTGAAAAATGCTTGTTGGATTCTTCACCCATCATAACTGGCAAGCCTTGCTCAACAGCCTCATACGGTGACATATCAAAGTTAGATTGCCTAAATATAGTTAAATAGCTAAACACCACCACACCAATAAAAACAGCCGCTATTCTTATCCAAACATTTTTATTTAAGCTAAATCTATTTTTTCGAATATTTGTTCTGTTTTCTTGCAAGTAATTTCTTAATGCCACATGGTTAAACTGATTGTCTATCAAAAACTGACGAGCACCCAGTAATGCGGCATCTTCTAAATCTACTTTTAAAAGCAAATCAAATATCCTTTCCCGCTCATTTGGGTCATAACCATCATCCAGACTATCAATTATATTTTTAAATGTCAATTTTTCCATCTTATAACAATGAAACGAATATAAGTGTCAATAGTCCCCAAAAGTGTCTCATTTTTTTCTTTGCTTCGTATAATTGATTCTTCACAGTTGAGTATGTTACACTCGTTTTATCTGAAATTTCATCATTGGAATAACCTTGAACATGTAATCTGAATACCTCTGCTTCTTTTGGTGGCAATAGTTTTAGAATGACTTCAAAAGATTCAGATTCTGCTTTGTCAAGCCATTTATTTCTTGATTCAGTATTAAAATTAAACATAGATAATAACCTACTCCGATTATTTTTTTGCTTAATTTCGTCTAAGCATCTATTCTTTAAAATGGCAAATAACCAAGACCTGACATCATTTTCGGTCTTTTCGGTTAAGTCCATCATGCCTTTTCTTTCTGCCGTAATTAGCTTCTCAAAGCAATCCGCAACCATATCCTTTGAGAGGTCTTTATCTCTCAAATAATAGTAGGCAGATAATACAAGTTCATCTGCACAGGTTTCAAAAACTAGGGTAATGCTTATTGGCACGATGCAAATATATTGTTTGTTTATCTCACTATTTATCAATGAACTGAAATAAATTTTAGGGCAGCATAGGAAAATGGTTAATATCAGTCGTTTCCCTAATAAATCACAACTGAACGCCTAATTCAGTGAGGTGACCTAAACTTGCCATGAACATAGAAACAATAAAACGCATTGACAGATTAATAAGAATTAAAGCAGGCAACGCTGCAATAATTAGTGCAAAATTAGAATTAACTGAAAGAGCTATTTATAAGTATATAAAGTATATGAGAACAGACCTAAAAGCCCCCATAGCATTTGATAGCACACGTTCTTGTTATCTATATAGTGAAGCAGGAACTATTGAACTTACATGGCAACCCCTTAAAAAATAAATATATGAAAAAAATTTACTCAGTAATTTTAACCTTGCTTTGGCTATCAACCCCCATAATTTCCACTGCGCAGTTGTTTATAAATGGTGATGTAATTGTTCAAAGTGGGGTAAATTTATATTCTACCGACACCATTAGAATGGGCAGTAATGGAACAATTGCAAATTATGGAATTGTTCAAAGCTCAGTTGGAATCAATACTAATGGTATCCCAATTTACACACTTAATGGTGGCTCAATTATCAGTCCTGTTCAAACAGGTATTGCCAAATCATTTGATATAGGTGCTAACTCTAACAATAAAATACAAATTACGCATACAACTGGTGCAACAGTTAATTTTCAGATAGGTGTAGATAACAATGTTTTCTTAAATCCTGTAACAAAAGCAACTCAGATAACAAACAATGTTGTCAATAAAACATGGTATATCCAACCTTTAAGCAATTCCAATAATACTCAAATATCAACATTTTGGAATTCTGCTGATGAATCAACAGGATTTAGTCGCAGTCTTTGTGCAGTAAGTAAATGGCAGCAGTCCTCTTCTACCGCATGGTCATATAATGCACCTACTTCTATTGCAACATCAACGGGTTCAACTCCATCTTATTACCAAACAATTAATATGGGGAATATGGTTGCTGCAATATATTATTTTGGAGTGGGTGGTAATAGTAGTTCATTGCCTGTTCAATTAATGTCGTTCGATGCATTTAAAAACAATGAAGATGGAAAATTATCATGGATAACGTCATCAGAAACCAACAATAGTCATTTTGATATTCTACGATCAATTGATAAAATTAATTGGGAAAATATAGGTTTATTGAAAGGCTCAGGTAATTCAAATGTGACAATTAACTATGCTTTTTTGGATGAAAAGCCTTTTATAGCAACTGCATCCAATAAAGTTTATTATAGGCTAAGACAAGTAGATTTAGATGGCAAATACACAGTTAGTGAAATAAGAATGATTGAAGATGATTCTGATGTTCAAAATGCCAATATATCATTATATCCAAATCCATTTAATAACCAAATTACAATTAAAATTGGCAACTCAGAAATTACGTCCTTTAAGTATTCAATCATTAATATTCTAGGAAAAAGCATTCTGAGCAACGTAGAAACTGTTCAACCGAATCAATTGGTAAATCTGAATTTGGACAACCTAAGCTCAGGTATATATTTTATTAGTATAAATGCAGACAATTCAAATTCTTCGACTTTTAAATTAATCAAACAATAACTTAATAATATCCAATCATATGAAAAAGATTTACATCCTCTTAACAGTTTTATTATCACATCAGTTTGCATTTTCACAGAATGTTGGAATTGGTACTACAACACCCCAATCCAAATTATCAATAGGTTCTACCTCACAATTTCAAGTGGACAGTATTGGTAATATTAAAAAATTGAACAACCTAACCACTTCATTTCCTAGTATTCAAGGTGCGAATGGACAAACCTTGACAAATGATGGCAATGGCAATCTTACTTGGAATTATGGATTAATACCTTCAGGTGGTATTATCATGTCAACAACCAATGATTCGAACATTGTTAAAGCTGGCTTCACCTTAATTGGAATGAAAAATGATAGTATTCAGTTACCTCTTACAGGATTAACGAGTTGGAATACTGTTATTAGCACTACCAATGCGCCTAGCGCAAGAACAAGTCATACGATAATTTGGACAGGTATTGAATATATCATTTGGGGTGGAAATAGTGCAGGAAACACCATTGCTTTTGGTGATGGGTTTAGATACAATCCAACTACTAATATTTGGACAGCAATATCAAATACCAATGCCCCAAGCAGTAGAAGTACCCATACCGCTGTATGGACAGGAACAGAAATGATAATTTGGGGTGGATTAAATAGTAGCAATACTCAGTTTAACAATGGAGCAAGGTATAATCCTATAACAAATACATGGACTTCAATGACAACAACAGGCTCACCAAGCGCAAGAATTCAACATTCTGCTATATGGACAGGAACAGAAATGATAATTTGGGGTGGTGGAGGTTCAGGCTACAAAAATGATGGTGGCAGATATAATCCTACTACAAATACTTGGTCTTCAAATGTAACAACAATAGGAGCAGCCGCTGCACGGGCAGGTCATTCAGCAATTTGGACAGGCACAGAGATGATTGTTTGGGGAGGGTATAATGCAGGTTCGTTTCCATATAACGATGGAAAGAGATTTAACCCATCTACCAACACTTGGGGTGCTGTGATATCTTCTACTAACGCCCCAAGTGTCAGGGCAGCCCATACAGGTGTTTGGACAGGTTCTGAGATGATTATTTGGGGTGGAAATAGTACAACCTCATATTTCAATGACGGTTATAGGTATAATGCGGCAACAAATACATGGATTACTACTATGTTACCCGCAACAAATGCACCATCCATAAGAGCCAATTGTTTTGGTGCTTGGTCAGGAAATGAAATGTTTGTATGGGGTGGCAACAATGCATCATCAACCTTAGATAACGGTGGAAGATTACAAATAGGTTCAAGTGGGTTTGGAGCTAATACTGCTGTGACATATTTCTATTTTAGAAAGAATTAAAAATTTAGAATTCCATTGTTTAATTCTCGTTTGCATTGCAACCCTTTAATTAATACAAAAATGAAAAAATTAATCTATCTAATATCATTGAGTTTATTCATATGCACATCTTGTGATAACCCGAAAAAGGATGGTGAAAAATTAGGAAAAAAAACATGTGATTGTTTAAATATAAAGGATGAAGCTGAAATCAAAAAATGCAAAAATGAAAACGATATAGAAACTAACAAGATAAAGGAAAAATACAAAGACAGCCCTGCAAAAATGTTTGAATTTATTAGTGCATATTCAAAGCAAACTATTAAATGTATTGGAGAATTAACAAAAACTTCATTTGACCAATATCAAAATACTATGGGTGAAGTTGGGGTTCAATTGCCTCAGCACGAAATTGAAAAGGCAAAACAAGCAGTTGATAATGCAACAAATTCAATTGGAGGAGGAGTGAAGTTGTGCAGTCAGCAGATTTATTTTCAAGAAAAACTAGGTGAAATCTATTTTTAAGCCAATAAAAAAATAAATTTTGTAATTCAATAATTGTTTGTGACTTATTGGAAGCATATAAAGTATATGAGAACAGACCTAAAAGCCCCCTTATCATTTGATAGAATAAGTTCTTGCTATCTATACAGTGAAGCAGGAACTATTGAACTTACATGGCAACCCCTTAAAAAATAAATATATGAAAAAAATTTACTCAGTAATTTTAACCTTGCTTAGCTTAATTGCAAGTGGTTACGCCCAAAGTCCTTTTAAAATTTCACAAAGAGATACCACAATATCTTGTAACTCAAACATTAATTTAAGTATTGGTGGGTTAAAACAAAATATTGTAAATAGTGGATTGGTGGGATACTACCCCATGAATGGAAATGCCAATAATATTGTAAACTCATCGTTCAATGGCACAGTTACAAATGCATCCTTAACCACTGATAGATTTGGAAAAAATAACTCTGCATATAGTTTTAATGGTATATCATCGCATATTTCTGTTGTTTCAGGTTTTGGAATTGATACAGGAAGCATGACAATAATGTGTTGGGCGAAACCTGATAATTCATCAATATTTGATCATTGTTTAATTTCACTTTATAATAATCAGATTTACGTTGACTATAACATTAGATTTCTTAATGATAGCATGTTAAATTGTATTAGGAATAAACCTTGTATTGGTGATAATTTTGTCGGAAAGGCAACGCATATAAAGAATCAATGGAATTTCATTGCTGCGACTTATAATACTGTTACTGATACTATTAAATGCTATATGAATGGAAAATTTGTTGGTGCTAGATTGGCAAATGGAAATGGTACAGCATGTTATGCAACAACATCAAGGTTAACTATTGGCGCAGATTTTTCGTTAGGCTCAAATACAAGATATAAAGGATTAATAGATGACGTCATGATTTACAATAGAGAGCTCAATAGCAATGAAATAAATCAAAACTACGGAAGTGAACCAAATAGTATTTTATGGTCAACATCAGATACAGTTGTTTCAATTATTAAGAATTTTAATCAATCAAGCACAATTTGGTCAAAAGTGACTCTTGGCGGTACAAACCATTTTGATACAATACAAGTAAGTGTAATGCCTTGTATAAGTAATTTAGACCTTGTCCAAAGTCCATTTAAAATATCCCCTAATGACACCACAGTTCATTGTCAAATAAATTTAGGTCTAACAATTGGCGGCTTAAAAAAAGGAATTGTAGGAAGCGGTTTGGTGGGAAACTATCCATTGAATGGTAATGCTATTAACCTCGTAAATTCAGCATCTAATGGAATAGTTTCAAATGCCACACCAACTACTGATAGATTCGGAAATAATAATTCAGCATATAGTTTTAATGGCACGACATCACATATCTCAGCTTTAACAAGTTTTGGCATCGACACAGGAAGTATGACAATTATGTGTTGGGCAAAGCCTGATAATGCATCGATATTTGACAATACATTGATTTCAATATATAACAATCAAATTTATGCTGATTATGGACTAAGGATGTTAAACGATTCAATAATTACGGGTGTTCGCCATAAGCCTTGTATTATTATTGATAGAGTAGGAAACTCTAAATTTGTTAAAAACCAATGGAATTTTATAGCCGTTACATATAATTCGATAACAGATACTATAAAATTTTATATGAATGGAAGTTTAATTGGCAAAATGTTATCATTTGGAAATGGTACAAATTGTAATACAAGAACATCAAGGTTAACTATTGGCGCAGATTTTTCGTTAGGCTCAAATACAAGATATAGAGGATTAATAGATGACGTCATGATTTACAATAGAGAGCTTAATAGCAATGAAATAAATCAAAACTATGGAAGTGAACCAAATAGTATTTTATGGTCAACATCGGATACAGCTCTTAAAATTACATCCCATATTAATGAGTCCAAAACAATTTGGACTAAGATAATACTTGGCGGTACAATACATTGTGATACTACACACATAACCTTAGCACCAAGCACATATTCATTTCTAAATGATACCATTATTAGTTGTAATACGGACAGTGTATTGTTAACTGCCCCAAGTGGTTATCCTCACTATTTTTGGTATGGAAATAAATATTCTAGTTTTTCAAATAATCCAACTTTCAATACACCAAGTTTTGGATGGAATTATTGCTATACCTTATCTTCTAATGGTTGCGCGTATTCAGATAGTATTTTTGTTAACATTCTAAATCCAAAAATTTTAGGCTCTAAACAAACACTCTGTTATGGTGATACACTTTTATTATCAGTTAATAACAAAAATGTAATAATAGATACCGCATTACATTATTTAACTACTTTTGAAAATAGCAAATATTATGTGCTTAATAAATATACTAGTTGGAAAAATGCAAAAGCGATAGCGGTATCATTGGGGGGTAATTTATGGATAGTTAATTCACAACAAGAGAATGATTCCATTTACGCTAAAATTGCTTCCAATCCTCAATTTTATTGGATAGGATTATATCAAGATAAAACAAGTACTTCATATTCTGAACCAAGTGGAGGTTGGAAATGGGTTGACAACTCAACTTTAACATATAGCAATTGGAGCGTGGGTGAACCTAATAACACCTCTTTTTGTGTCGGTGAAGAGGATTTTGGCGCAATCAATTGGGGTGGTGTTGAAGGTTACGGCTCGAAATGGAATGATATACCTGATTCAATCAATGCATCGTGTCTTTTTAACAGAACTGCGAGAGCAATATTAGAGTTTCCATCAATTTACCAACTTCCAGTTACTATTAATAAAACCATTTGGTCAAATGGCGATACAACAGAGTACATTAAAGTTTCACCTGATAATTCCACTTCGTATTGGGTTAAACAATACAACAATTGGAATCAATGTTCAGATACCGTCTATGTTCAAGTAAATAAACCCATTGCAGCTTTTCATGTAAACAGTAACAATCAATGCTTCAATACTCAGAGGTTTGAGTTTTACAATAATAGTTCTGTGAATTTTGGTACGATAAATTACAAATGGGATTTTTCAGATGGTGCTTCTGATACAATTACAAATCCTATTAAATACTTTGCTCAGGATACAATTTATAGGGTAAGATTAAAAGTAACTAGCAACTTTGACTGCACCGATTCATCTAATAATATTTTAACTGTTTATGTCAACCCGATTGCCAATTACAATATTAATAATGCAAATCAATGCTTGGTGAATAATTCATTCAATTTCACCAACATTTCAACTATAAAAGGCAATGATTCTCTAACAAGTCTTTGGATGTTTGGATTAAAAGATTCCGTTCAGTCAAAAAACACTTCTAAAACACTGACAAAAGAAGGAAAATATAGGGTCAAGCTTATACTGATGAGCAGTAAATTGTGTAAAGATTCAATAGAGAAGGATATTACTGTTTATCCTAAACCTACCATTTCTAACATACTTGGCATGACAACAGTTAAACCATTAACAACCGAATCCTATTCTGTAAGTCTGACCGATTCAACTCTATTTAAATGGCAAATAATTGGGGGAAACATAATCTCAGGTCAAAATTCAAACCAATTAAGAATACAGTGGGGAAATCTTGGCAATGGGCATATTGGAGTTCAGGCGACCGATAAAAATGGCTGCCAAAGCGATAGTAGCAAGCTGAATGTATCAATATCAACTGTTGGCATGGAAGATTTTTGGCTTAATGAGAAATTTAGAGTTTATCCAAATCCAACCACGGCAAATATTAATATTGAGAGTATTGGTTTTGCCAAATCTGATTATGAAATTCAAATATTGGATGTAAATGGCAAGGTTTTATTAAAATTATTTAACAGTAAATTGATCGATTTATCCGAGTATCCAAGTGGTATTTATCTTATGCAAATAAAAGTTGAAAATAAATTAGGTGTACTTAGGATTGTGAAGTATTAAAAATCTTTCGGGTTTAATTAATAACTT
>Ga0163151_10002386_pt1 | contig 29244 bp, 35 predicted proteins | sample OliLakLV19MP5IB2_FD_145596 | JGI IMG/M metagenome (GOLD analysis project Ga0163151, IMG submission 145596) | Freshwater microbial mat bacterial communities from Lake Vanda, McMurdo Dry Valleys, Antarctica - Oligotrophic Lake LV.19.MP5.IB-2 | ecosystem: Environmental > Aquatic > Freshwater >...
CCCGGCGTGCTGGGTTTGCAGGTGGGCGAGCATTTTCCAGAAAAGCTTTTCCGCCAGGGCGCAGTCGCGCTCTTTGTTCGCGTTGCTGAGCGTGTTACGCGCGGGCGGAGTCGCTCCGCGCATCGCCAGAGTGCCGTCACTTGGAGTCGCAAGGCATCACACACGTCGTTGAGTCCAAAGGCGTGGCTGATCTGCGCATAGAGCATCGTCACCACGTGACTCCACGGGCTGAACGTGCGGGCCTGGTCATCGACCCCGGTCTCCCGTGCGAGTTTCGGCACCAAGTAGGCAGGAATCAGTTCGACGAGCTGCCGCAGCACGGTAGTGTGCCGACGGCTCGGTTGCGGTGGTTTTTTCTTTTTCACCCCTGCCTTGTGGCAGGTAAAGATCATTCAACCGAGCCACCTCTCTCATTGATTTACGCCATCGCTGTGGGATGGTACTAATAATAATTCTTGGTGACAGGGTTGTGCGCAGCCAGTCTAAATTCCGGGCAATCATGGGGCGCGACCAGTTTCGCCGGATGCGCATGCCGCTACGACATAACTGGTCATTGTATGGTAAAATGAGGCGGCGGAATCTTGCGCGCGGACTGTGCACCAAAAGGAGCAGAGGACTCAGTTATGATCGGCTGTGCTACCAAGCCCAATCGTTCGGTCCGCCGGCCAGCTCATGCTCGCGTAAAAGCGACGGAGTCGTTTGGCTATAATGCGATGCGTCAACTCGGGATCACGACCCTTTTTTTGCTGATTCTGGGATCGGCGGCGGGAAGCTCCACGGCCGATGCTTGGGTCGAACTTGAGCAATTCAGGTTCAATTCGCTCGATGACAGGTGGACGCGATCCGGATCAACCGGCACCCGCGAACAGCGTCTGATCGCGGCGATCGCCCGGCTGAACCGCCAACCCCGAAGCCAGACATTTGTGGAGGAAGCGGTCGCGATGCTGACGGACTTGAAGCTCGGGGAATCCGATGACGATCCCGGACTGTGGGCCCTTTATCTGTTGGCTCGGATCGAACAGCTATACCGGGTCCCGACACGTCCGGACCTAGCCGCTGGGATTTATCGTCGCCTGATGATGGAGTATCCCCGGCATCCCGCCGGCCAGCGGGCCCGGGCAAAACTGGCAGTGCTGCTGTTGTATGAGCCCGCCATCGAACTGTCGCGCGAGGCTGGTTTCACTGCCGCCGAAGATCTAGTGGTCGGCTGCGAGGATCCTGTGCTGCGGGCCGAACTCCACCTCCTGCTTGGCCGAGCGGCGGTGTTCTTCAAGCGGGGGCCAGCCGTGGTCGCCACCCATTTATCTGCTGCGTTAGCCTACGGCATTGCAAACCCTTCCCTGCATCAATCCGCCCTGGTCGCTCTTGGCACCACGGCCCGGGCGACAGGAGACCGACGATTGGCCATTGTGAGTTACCGGCGATTTGTCACGGAGAACGGTCGTGATCAGCGGGTGGGCTGGATCACCGAACAGCTCCGGGAGCTAGAAACGGAAATTGCGGCAGCGGAGGATGGGCCGTGAAGAACGAAACCCGGCTCAATTTCCTCGGTTTGATCTTTCTGGTGTTGTTGTTCGGCGGTGCCTGCTGGCGCATTTTTACCCGGGCGGAAGCGTCGGACCCCGCACACGGGAAGGTCAGGCTGTCGTTCGCCCATTACCTCGTCTACGAATCCAACCGACGCTTCTTCGACCGCATCATCAAGGAATATGAGCGCCTGCACCCCGGCGTGGAGATCGAACAGATAGACGTGCCCCCTCCTGTGTGGCATGCATGGCGCCAGACCCGGTTTACCGGAGCGACGGCTCCGGACATCATGCAACTCGGCCGGGGCATCACAGAAGAACAGTTTGCTCTGCATATGCTCCCGCTGACGGAGGCGCTCGCGGAGGCCAACCCCTATAATACGGGGACCGAGTTGGTCGGAATCCCCTGGCAGAACACCTTTGTCGACCGGTTGGAGGGTTCGGATTCGTTTCGCGAGGGACTGCAGGAATTCTACGGCGTAACGACTTACCTGAATGTGCATAGGCTGTATTATAACCGGAATCTCTTGCGCGCGATAACCGGAGCAGACCGTCAACCGGAAGACTTCCAAGAATTGCTGAAACTCTGCCGCCGGACGAAGATCTGGGCCGAGCGGGAGGGCCGCGCGGTGGCTCCCATCGTCGGATCGGTGGAATACGCTCGTAATTTCTTCGACATATTCATTTCCCAGCAGACCCAACGTGTGGCCATGCGGATCGATGCGGAGCAGGACCTGCTAATTAATTCCTTCGGCGTTCCATTTCGCAATCGCGAGCAAGGGATCGCATGGCTCCGCGGTGAATGGCGGCTTGATGATCCTGAAATCCTCAGCGCGTGGCACGCATTGAGGGAAGTAGCAGCCTATTTCCAGCCGGGCTTTCTGACCGCGTCTCGCGACGATGCGGGATTTCTTTTCAAGCAGGGACGCGGCCTGATGGTCATGACTGGAAGCTGGGATGCCAATTATCTGCTGGTGGACACCAAGTTCGAGGTCGGGGCCTTCGCGGTGCCCATGCCCGGGAAATCCGATGCACGCTACGGCCGCTTCGTGTTGGGCGCGGTCACGGAGAATGCCTCACAGCCTTCCGGCGGTTTTGGCGTGACGCGAGCCTCTCGACATCCGGAGATAGCGGTCGACTTCTTGCGCTTTTTCACCAGCCGGGCCATCAACCAACGTTTTGCTAACGAATGTCTCCGCATCCCGGTGATCCGCGGCGCCACGGTGCCTGCCGAAATTGCGGCGTTCACGCCTGAAGCAGAGGGATACCAAGCCGGTTTCAATCTCAGCTATCAGGACTGGGCGGCCAAAGCGACCCAGCGGCTGACCGCCGCTTCGATGGACTTGCTGGTCATGCCGGCGGGCGGGGTGGAGCCATTCCTCCGGCAGATGAACGCGGGTTACGAAAGATACCTTCGCCAAGATTTCGAATTTCTAAACCGCGACACCTCGCGCATTGTTCAATGGCGCGATACCCTCCTGCTGGCCCTAGCTCACGATCGGACCGTTGACTCCGGGTCCGCACAACGCGCTGTGCGATTGGCGGAGAGTCAGACACTGCAGGAAGCGGAATTCTATCAAAATCGGCTAGTGCTTGCCGGGGATGCCTCCGTCTTGTCGCCCCAATCTCAGAGCGGAGCCGCCGGCAAATAGGCTCAACCTAGCCGGTGACTACGCGCTTCAACTGCCGGCTGGCGATGATGGTCATTTCCACCAACACGCCTTCCCGAAACATGGGCGCCACCACCACTTTTCTGGCCGGGTAGGGCTGGGGCATGAGGGCGGCATAGGCCTCGTTCATCGCCGGGTAGTCCTTCTGGTGCGCAAGATAGACGGTGACAAAGCAAGCCCGCTCCAGGCCGCATGACTCCGCCTGCAACAATTGTCGCATCCGCTCGAGCACAGCGCGCGTCTGGAGGGCAATATCTCCCGAGCCAAGCAGGCGGCCTGAAAGGTCTATCGGCGCCAAACCGCCGCAATAAATGGTATCTCCCGCGACAATTGCCGGATTGTTCGGCGGAGAAGCTGGAGGCTGCATGTTCATGAATACGGTGACGATTAATCCCCATGACGGATTGCGAAAGCGGGCGGCAAAGTCATGGCCTGTTGCGGGAATTGGAGGGTTTGCATAACACCTACCGGGAAACCGTGGCGCGGGTGATGCGGCGGTTGTGCTGAATTGCGCAGGATGTCGACGGTCGGCTTTGCCGGCCGTCGGCCTTTTAAATCTCCTGTGAGTTATGCGTGTGCTGATCGCCTTCGACAAGTTCAAGCATGCTCTGGATGCTCCCGGAGCCTGTGCTGCTGCCGCGCGCGGCGTGCGCGCCAGATATCCTAAGGCCATCTGTGACGAGTGTCCACTGTCCGATGGAGGAGAGGGGTTTGCGAATCTGCTTACAAGAGCGTCACACGGCTTGCTCTTTACTCGCCTCGTGGCCGGACCACTTGGGAATGTCGTGCGCGCTTCTTATGGTTTGGTGTCTGTGGCGAGCGTTCCCCCAAGGGTCCGCGCTCGGATCGAACCACCTGCCTCGCCGTGGCGGGATTCCGATCATGTGGCGGTCGTGGAAATGGCGGCGGCCAGCGGGCTTGCTTTGGTGCCAGCAGGTGATCGCGACCCTTTGCGAAGCTCCTCGGCAGGCACGGGGGAGCTATTGCGGGCGGTTGCGCGACCAGACGTGGTCGCCATTTTACTGGGAGTAGGCGGAAGTGCCACCAGCGACCTAGGACTCGGGGCATTGACTGAAGTCGGCTACAAATTTCACGATGCTGCCGGCGGTCGCGTGATCCCTCTGCCCCAGAATTGGAGCAGGATCACGCGCATTACTGGGAGTGCGCCGCCGCAGATGCCGCCCGTCTTTATCGCGTGCGACGTCGTCAATCCGTTGTGTGGTCCCAACGGAGCAGCCGCGGTCTACGGCCCCCAGAAGGGGCTGGCTTTGGCCGCAGTGCCACGGGTGGATGCCGAGGCGGCGAGATTGGCCCGTATGGTTTGCGAGTATCGGCAACTTCACCCCGACCTGCCGAAGAAGCCCGGTGCGGGGGCCGCGGGCGGCATAGCGTTTGGCCTGATGGCCGGCTTGGGAGCACAGTTGCTCCCTGGCGCCGAATTGGTAGGAGATTGGTTTGAACTTGCGCAGCGCATCCAGGCTGCAGACGTGGTGCTAACGGGGGAAGGGAGCTTTGATGGAAGCTCGCTTGCGGGCAAGGGGCCCGGCGCCGTAGTGGTCGCGGGCCGCGCGGCCGGCAAACCCGTCCACGTTTTCGCGGGACGCTTTGGGCTGCCGCAGACCGCCTGGATGCACCCTGTGACACCGGCGAATTTATCACTGGACGAAGCCCTGTCCCGCACGGCCCAATTGATCGAGCGGGCGGTGGCTGAAACATGTTTATCAGCAATGTGATGCGGTCCCTCCGGATCCGCTGTTATGATTCACTACCTTGGTTGGCCCCGCACTTGCCCGAAGGCAGGGCGATTCTGAGAATGGGCCTGCTCTCTTGGATCCCATAGTCGCATGCATAAAAATCCAGCTGGTTTGAAAGTCGGCGTCGTCGGCCTCGGGCAGATGGGGCGCCCGATGGCCGCAAATCTCCTGAGAAAGGGATTCTCGCCGTTCGGATATGATGTGCATGCTCCCGCCTTAGAAAGCGCAGTCCGCGCCGGCCTGCGCGCTGCTGATTCGCCTCTGGAGGTATTGCGGCAGGCAGATGTTGTGATCCTCAGCCTGCCAACTGAGGCAGTGCTGGAGCAGGTCATGCTCGGGCCACAGGGCCTCGCCGGTGCCTCGGTCCGCGGCAAGATACTGGTGGACACTACCACGACGACGGTAAGTTTGGCGCAGGACCTTGCGAAGGCAGTCGCATCACACGGAGGGACCTTTCTGGATGCGCCTGTGACCGGCGGCTCAGCTGGGGCCGAAGCCGGCACGCTGACCTTCATGGTTGGAGGCGAGGGCGCAGACTTTGAGCGCGTTCGGCCGGTGCTCAACGCGCTGGGAGCCACTCTGGTGCACGCAGGAGGCAGCGGGCAGGGTCAGGCGGCCAAGATGGTTAACCAGATGTTGATGGCGGCGATTTACGTCTCCGTCGCGGAATCGTTTGCCTTTGCGGTGCAGTTGGGAGCAGATATCTCAAAGGTCTATGCTGCAGTGGAGAATGGCGGCGGACAATCGCGCCTGCTCGGCTCCATCAAGGAATACATGCTGAGTGGCCGCACAAGGGAAAACGGCAACATCGACCAGCATGGCAAAGACATCGATTACGTCATGGCCGAGGCCAATCGCCGCCATCTGACTCTGCCACTCACGTCACAAGTGCACGAGTTCTACAACCTTTCACGCACGCTCGGTTACGGGCGGGTCTGGTCGGGCGACATGTGGGCCGTGTGGGAAAAGATTCTCGGCATCAAATTCACGAACACGATCACATCCGTTCCGCGCGGAAAAAGCGAATGAGGACTCCGCTTTTCGATCCCACGCGTCTGAGTTGCTCAAGCATTTGCTTTCGGCAATGGTCGCTATCCGATGCCCTCGCGGCCGTCCGGGGACTCGGGTTCAGCCACGTGGACATCGGCACGCTGCCGGGGTTTTGCGACCACTTCAACTTCCTCGAAGCCTCCGCTGCCGAAGAGGACGCCTTTCTCTCAACGATCCGACGGTCCGGTTTGCAGGTTCACACTTTCACGACGAACATTGGAGAGTTCAACGAGCCCGGCGCACCAATCGAAAGGTATCTGGCCGCCGGTCGCCGCAACATCCGTGTCGCCGCAGCGGTTGGAGCATATGCGATCAACCTCAATTGCGGCACTTGGTTCGATCGCAGCCGGCAGCCTTTTGCGGAGGGCATTGTGCCAGTCGCCGCGGGCATCCGAGCTCTCGCGCCTGAAGCTGCTGCCTCGGGCGTCCGGCTCACCATTGAGGCGCCGCACAAGGGCAAACTCTGTCGCGACGCCGATGAGGCGCTGGCTCTACTGCAAATGATCGGGCATTCCAACGTAACCCCCATGTTGGATACCAATCACCATGCAGCTGCGGGGTGGGGCATGGCGCGCGCTGTGGAAGCATTCGGTGCGCGAAACATCTGTTTGGTTCATCTACGAGACGCCGTTCACTGCGAAAACCGCTATCCGCTGGGCGCCGGCGAAGTAAATTTCCGGGAACTTTTTACCGCCTTGCGAGCAGGAGGTTATGCGGGCCGGTATTCCTTCGAATTCACCGATGCAGCCCCGACTGTCGATGGCAACGCCGCGGTGATACGGGCCTCCCGGGAATATCTCGTCAACCTCAACAACTGAACCCCTTCATGCGTAAAAAAATCAGAGTCGCCATCGTCGGTCTCGGCTTCGGCGCCGAGTTCATTCCTCTTTACCAGCGCCATCCGGACGCCGAATTGGTTGCCGTTTGCCAGCGAGATCCGCGGAAGCTCAAATCAATCCAGGAGGCTTTCGGTGTTGCTCGGGGATACACCGACTACGCCGAACTCCTGCGCGATTCCGAGATCGACGCGGTGCACATCAACACCCCAATACCGGATCACGCAGCCCAATCCATCAAGGCACTCCGCGCCGGTAAGCACGTGGCCTGCACCGTGCCCATGGCCACCTCGGTGGCTGATTGCCGCCGGATCGTCGGACTTACGCAAAAAACCGGTCTCAGATACATGATGATGGAGACCGTGGTTTACGCGCGGGAATATCTTTTCATCAAGGAACTCTACGATCGCGGTGAGCTGGGCCGCATCCAGTTTCTGCAAGCCAGCCACCAGCAGGACATGGACGGGTGGCCGAACTACTGGCCCGGCTTGCCCCCGATGTGGTATGCCACACACTGCGTCGGACCCATGCTCGCCCTCACCGACGCCACAGCAGAATACGTTTCGTGTTTCGGTTCGGGCACGATCCGGCCGGAGCTTGTCAGGCACTATGGGTCACCGTTCGCGGTCGAAACGGCGCATGTTAAGTTCAAGGACTCCGACCTTACGGCTCGCATCATCCGTTCGCTTTTCGACACGGCCCGACAATATCGCGAGAGCATCGACGTCTATGGGTCCAAGCAGTCCTTCGAATGGTCGCTTATCGAGCATGATCCGCACGTGCTGCACACGGCCAAGAAGCCTGAGGCCCGAATTCCGCAAAAAATCAAGGTGACCGATTACGCGCATCGTCTGCCCAAGGGACTGCGGCCTTTCACGACGCGGGGGGTCTACGACCTAGGCAAGAAGACGCACCTTTCCTTCACGCAGGGGGCCGGACACGGGGGCTCACATCCGCACCTGGTGCATGAGTTCGTACGGGCGCTGGTCGAGGATCGCGATCCCTACCCGAATGCCGTGAAGTCCGCCAACTGGACCTGCGTCGGGCTCTGCGCGCACGAATCCGCCCTGCGGGGCGGCAAGATCGTGGCGTTGCCTAGATTCACTCTGAGCTGAAATAGACGGCACCGGCTTGCCAGACCATGATAATTCACACCGTGCTTTTTTATCTGAAACCCGGTCTCTCCGACGCGCCGCGCGCGGAGTTCAGGGCCGGACCGGAGCTGCTCCGTTCGATCGGGACGCTCCGGGCTTTGCACGTGGGCGTGCCGGCGAAAGTGTGCACCAAGCCGTCGTTGGAGGCCTGCTATGGTTATTCGAGCACCGGTATTTTCCATGATCTCTCGGGACTAAACGCTTACGACAGCGGCCCCGTCCATCAGGCCCTTGTGCGGCGGTTCCGGAACCACTGGGAGCGGGTCCAGATTTACGACGCACAAACCTCGACGCCATGAACCGAAAAGTCGTAGTCACCGGGGGGGGCGGCAAGGTTGGGCGTGCCGTGGTGGTGGAACTGCTGGAGCATGGTTACAGCGTGCTAAACGCCGACGCCGCGCCCCAAGCCGCGACCCTGGGCGGCGCCAATCTCCGGGTGGATTTTACCGACTATGGCGAAACCGTGGAGGCCTTGGCCGGTGCCTGGGGGGTGGTCCATCTCGCGGCTATTCCTGCACCGAACCGCCGGACGCCGGCGCGCACATTCCGCGACAACGTGGCGAGCACCTTCAATGTGTTCCAGGCTGCGGCGTTGCACAAGCTGACGCGCGTCGTGTGGGCGTCCAGCGAAACGACCATCGGGCTTCCCTTCCACGGGGACCGTCCCGCCGCGGTCCCGGTGGATGAAAGCCACTATCCGCTGCCGGAGTCGGCCTACGCCCTTTCCAAGGTTGTGGGTGAAACCATGGCGGAGCAGTTCGCCCGCTGGACGGGTACACCCCATATCGGCTTGCGATTTTCCTACGTTCAGGAACCAGCTGACCATGACAAGTTCATGGAGCAGCAAAAGGATCCCACGACTGCCATGGGCAATCTCTGGTCCTATGTGGATGCGCGCGATTGCGCGCAGGCCACCCGCCTTGCGCTGGAGGTCTCGCTGTCGGGCAGCACGAGCTTTCTCATCGCCGCGGCCGATACCCGTTCATTGCGACCGAGCAACGAGCTCATGGCCGAGTATTTCCCCCAATGCCGCGTGGCCCCCAGTCTCGGCACCCATCAGGCGCTCATCTCTTCGGCGAAAGCGGAAAGGGTGCTCGGTTACCGCGCGAAATATTCCTGGCGCGACTGGGCGCGCACCGAAACGTGAACCAGCGAAAAAGTGGCATGGCCCCTTCGGCCGGGCAAATCCAACCTTGGCCGCCAGTGTAAACGTGGCGTGCGCTTGGTCGCGAAACATGGTGCCTCCGTGGTATCTTCGAGCTGGCGCTGGGGATCGATCAACCAGCAAGACACAATCTGGCCCGATCTCAGCGGGAGTGATTTGGGGTAATTCAGTTCCGGGTTTTCAAAACTCGGCCTCCGAGGGCGTCGTGCGAGCCATCCCGGCAAAATGCGCGAGATGACCGCAATCCCAGGCCGAGATCCCATCGAGTTCAGTCTTTAACTCCCCGGACAGATCCCAGTCTCCGGTGCGCAGATTCTCCGCCAGCTGGGCGGTATGGCTCGCGCCGATGATCACGGCCGTAATACCGCCGTTCTTCAGCACCCAAGCCAGCGCCAGTTGGGTGGGGGAAATGCCGGTGCGAACACCCACGGCGCGCAGCGACTCGGCGACTTTGAAGCCATGCTCATGCCAGAAGCGCGGGACATCTATCTTGGCCCGCCGGCCGATGCGGGTGTCGGGTGGTGGTTGGGCGCTTCGGGCGTATTTCCCCGTCAGCAGGCCGCCCGCCAGTGGGCTCCACGCGACGCAACCCATGCCCTGGTCTGCGCAGGCGGGCAGGATGTCGCGCTCAGCTTCCCGCACCGTCAGGTTGTAGAGATACTGGCCGCAGGTGAATCGCGCCCCGTGCGCCGCCTGCGCGGCAGCGTTGGCCTTGACGACCTGCCAGGCGGCGAGATTGCTGCAGGCTAGATAGCGGACCTTGCCGCTGCACACCAGCGCATCCATCGCCGCCATGCTTTCCTCCAGCGGGGTGGTGTGGTCTGGCCCATGCATGTAATAGAGGTCCACAAAGTCCGTCCTGAGCCGGCGGAGTGAAGCCTCGCAGGCGGCCAGAATGTGCTTGCGGGAGAGACCGCGGCTGAGCGACCCGGGCCGGGTACGGAAGAAGCATTTGGTTGCGATCACCAAGTCTTCGCGATTCTGAGATGAAAGCCACTCCCCGATGATTTTCTCGGATTCTCCTCCGGCGTAGATGTCCGCCGTGTCGATGAAATTGCCGCCGGCTGCAACATAGTCGTCCATCAGTTGCCGGGAGGTGGGGGCGTCGCAACCCCAGTCCCGGTTTCCAAAGGTCATGGTGCCGAGGCTAATCCGGGAAACGGCCAGGCCGGTGGTGCCGAGGATGCGATATTTCATGGTTGGCGTTATGGCTGGTTAGGCTGGGGAAAAGATGGTCGCGAATAACGAATCGGAGGTTGGAATCGCCCCGCCGAGCGATCAGCGGAAAACCCCGTGTCGCACGAGCCAGGTGTCGAGGAGTGGTTGCCATGCGGACAGGGCGGGGTCCCTGGTTGGAAGGCCGAAGGCATGCGGGCCGGTTTCGAAAAGATGCGCCTCCGCCTTGATGCCGGCTTTGCGCAGGGCCAGATAATACAGCGCTCCATTCCCGGGCGGGGTGGTTGTATCATCTCCTCCATAGACGAGAAAGGTAGGCGGAGCGTCTGGGGGCACGTGGGTTTCCGCCGAAAGCTCTTCCGCCAGCCGGTCGGTGTCCGGTCCCGGTCCGACTAGGTGAGTGCGGGAGCCGGCATGGGTCAGGCTGGGATCCGTGAGTGAGATTACGGGGTAGAAGAGGACGGCAAAGTCAGGGCGGCCGCTCGCGCGTTCGACCGGGTCGGCGGACGTCGTGTCGCCGCGGTCAAAACGGGTTGAAACATAGGCGGCAAGGTGTCCGCCCGCCGAGGCACCAACGACCCCGATGCGGGAGGGATCAAGTCCGTATTCGCCAGCATGGGTCCGGATCCAGCGAACGGCCCGGAAAGCGTCTTCCGAGGGGGCGGGATGAAAATGGCCATCGCCGCCGTGACGGTAGCGCAATACAAATACAGTAGCTCCGCGGGCAACGAACCAATCGACCATGGCCCGGCGCTCCGCATTAAAAGAGATCATGCTGTAGCCACCCCCGGGCAGGAAAAGTATCGTAGCTCCGGTTGCTGAGCTTGGTGCCGGGTTGATGATCTCCATACTTGGTTGGTCTTCGCGTGTCCTTCCTTTGCCTGTCTGCGGGCAATCTGGGAGGAACGAAACTGGAATGCCCACAGTGGCGTCAACTTGGCCGTAAAAGAATATCGCGAGTAAAATACTCGCTACTCGAGTGATCATATTTGATGCATGAACAATCTAACACGCTCGCCTGATGAAACTACTAAAATGAAAACTATCCTTATTCGGAACAGTTGATGGGTGGAGTAAACTTCTAGACATATCGAATGTGACGTAACGATTCGTTGCCAGCCAGTTCACGGTCTTTTGCGCGGTAGAGTGTCAGGCGCATCATATGCGCCGCCTTCACTGTTTGAGTAATTCGATAGTTCGTTCTCAATCCAGTTTCCTATCAGTGGCCGCCTTGCGCTGGCACGGTTTCGTTCGGAAATCCGCTATCAGGTGTTCCAGTGCCTCACGCACACACTCGACCTGCCCGCCGAACAGTGGCGTGTGCTGGATCGGGCTCATCACAAGCACAATCTGGCGGAGTACGAAGGCCATCTGGAAATCGATGAGGCCTTAGTGGCGGCGCTAATCCGGGTGACTATAAGTCGATGCGCGGTTGCTTGGACTCGGGAAACTCTCCGCTTAGCGAAACTGGCCGCCGCCGTCGATGTCGATCATCATCCCGCTCAGGTAGGACGCGCGATCCGACGCGCAATACACCACGGTATCGGCCACTTCTTCGGCATGCGCGACGCGGCCGAAAGGCATGTTGGCAAGCAGTTCTTCCCAGCGTGATTCGTCACCGAAGGTGGTTTTGGCGCGCGCCTTGGTCAGGGTGATGATGCGGTTGGTGCGGGTCGCCGCCGGATTGACGCCGAGTACGCGCACACCGTGATTCACCGAACCGGCGCCGACGCCTTTGGTGAAGGCGTTGAGTGCGGCATTGGCCGTCGCACCGCAGATATAGTCAAAGCTCGGCTTCACGCCCGCCATGCCGATCACGTTGACGATCACGCCGCTTTTGCGCTTCATCATTGGCGTCAACATTTCGCGCGTCAGGTTGATATAGCCGAATAGTTTCAGTTCCCATGAATCGCGCCACTTGGCTTCGTCGATGGTCTCTATCGACCCACCAGGAATCGCACCGGCGTTGTTGACCAGTACATCAGGCACGCCCGCCGCCGCGGCCAGCGCTTTCGCCGAGCCCGGCTTGGACAGATCGCAGGCGTGGATCGTCACCTCGACCTTGGCTACTTTCAAAATCTCTGCTTTCGCTTCCGCCAGCTTGGCAACATCGCGCGAGGCGATGTGCAGATCCGCGCCCTCAGCGGCAAAGGCTTTGGCGCAGGCGAGGCCGATGCCTTTGGAGCCGCCGGTGATGAGAACTATTTTTCCTTTAAGACCTGTTTCCATTTTCTTCCCCAATTTTGCAAATTAACCGGCAGGGATGGCGCTGGCGAACCAGTCGGCAATTTGGCTGCCTTGAACAAAAACACATCGTCGCGCTGCATTAACATATCAAGCATTTTCCACAGGTAGCCGATAAACAACACCAAAGCCGCTTGAATATTTGTCCACTTTCTCCCGTCGACCTTTTGACGATCTTCAATGGCATCGCGTCGTTGAACGAGCCATATCAACCAGCCTTCGTATAGGCGGTAAACTTCATGATTCGTTCCAAAGGCTTGCCGCCATACCTGGGATGCCGGAGAATTGCTTTACCTTCGGCGAGGGACATCAAATCGGTCGGCTTGAACCACGGCACATCCTGCGCAGGGTCTTTTGTTTTGAGCTCACTTTGACCGGATCGAGCGGATGATACGAAGGCAAGCGGCAGGGTTGGAGTAGAGCTGTTCCTTGACGATGGGGAGGGGGCAGCTGGGGAAGTGACGTGGCAGGAGGGTGAGCAGGGCGCTGCGCAACAGCGCGAGATTGGCGAGGGCGTTGGGGTTGCGGGTGCGGGAGCGATCTTCGCCCCAAAAGACATCGCGCTGCCCATGATTGCGGATCTCGACGCCGGCCCAATGACCGCGGACCAGCGCGTGCCATTGGGTGGGCCGGCGCTCGCCGGGTTCGGCACTCGACAGATAGAACCGGCTTTCGTGGGAGGTCTGGCCGGTGGCTTTGACCGTGCGCTCGCTGCGCACGACAATCAGGCTGCGGGCGAAGGGGAAGTCGGCTGCAAGCGGTTCGAGGGGGAAGGCATGCAGGCCGCGGTTTTCGACCCGGCCATGGCCGCAGGTTCCTTGGAAAAAAAGGGCGTGCCGGGCAAGACGTCGAAGGCCTGCGCTTGCGCGAGCAATTTGGGCTGATTGGCCTTGATCTGCAGGAGATACTCGCCGCCTTTTTCCACGATGGAGCGCGCATTGGGTCGCAGGCAGTGCAGCGCGTCGGCGGTGATGGTTTTGTGGTCCAAAGCCGGGAGCGACGCCAAGACCGCGGTGGCGACGGTTTGCTCGCAGCGTGGTGTGCCTTCCTTCTGATCGCAAATGGCGAGGCCCTGGGGCGCGCCGTCTTCATGCTGGGCCAGCGTGAGCAAACCAATGTGGTCGCGGATCAACTTGCCATCCATCGCAAGGGCCTGGGGCAGCGCGTCGGCGTGGGTTTGCAACCAGGCGTGGAGGTGGGCGGCGAAGGCTTCCGCGTCGAGCCGCGTGAGCAACGCGTAGAAGACCGAGTAGGTCGGCACCTGATAAAACGCCCGGGTGGTTTTTTTCCGGGGCAGGCCGAGCAAGTGACGCTGCTTCTGGCTGAGCGTCGTGGCAAAGCGGGCGATCTCCGCAATCTCGCGCCGCCCGGCGAGCAGCGCCATGGCCACGATCGTCAGCACCGGGCCGGAACGAAAGCGGGTGTTCTTGGCCCGCGGATCGGGTGCCCGGCGCAACGCCTCCAGCAGGGAGAGCACTTGCGCTTGGGGCAACGGCAGCACGCCGCCGGGCGGCGGTGTCAGCCCCGGCTGACAAGCGACGGGCAACTGCGCCGCGCGTAAGTGGTGCCGGGCCTGCGGGTCGAGTTCGCGCAGCCACAAACGCTTCGGGCGATCATTGGCCACATAGAAGTCAGCGCGGTGCCGACTGTAACCGGCGCTGAAGCCCACCGGCTCCCAGTTGCTCGCCTTGTAGCAGGTGCCTGCATACGCTTCCGGATCGGTAAAGCTCTCCGCGAGCAGCGGTCGGTAGCCGAAGTGCTCCTGCCATTGGGCCGGCAGCGCCCGCAAGGCCGCCCCCATGGCCTGCGAGGCGAGGTTGGGCCATTGCCCCTTCTCGCCGAGCACGAGGAAGCGCCGATTCTGCACGATCAACTTCAAGCGTTCCACGCGCTGGTTTGCGCTCCAGCTAATCCACTGATCCCGATCCTTGAGCGCGTAGCACGCTGGGCCCCACACCAGCAGCGCCGCCGCCCGGCCCCGCACCTTCACCACTTGCCGCAGATAGTCGCCCACCGCCCGGCCCGCCCCGAGGTAGTGTCCGTCGGCGAGTTGCTGGTCGAACCACGCCACCTCTGCTTCCGTGATCGTTTCCACGGCCACGTCGGCGCCGGTGGAATCATGTTTGTTCGTCGTGGCTGCTTCGGTTCGAGAGTTCATCCCGAGCCTATCAGGACGAAAATAGCGCTTTTTGTCTAGTCCAAAAGCGTGACCTTCTCTTTCAAACACTTATCGCTCCACCACCAAGGGCCCTGGCCGTCGACGGGGTCACACTTGATATCCGCTGGACGCCGCTCGATGTTGCGCTCTTCCCGGGTGATGGTGACCAACGCGGGAAGCTGACGCTCATCAGGATGCTCCTCGCCGCCGGCGCCAACCCTCAGAGGAACATTTGGGGTGCAGATTTTCCGGAGGCGTCGACTCCGTCTTATGTGAGGACAATCGAAGCGGCTCGGGCCCTGTGGGAATATGGGGTGCCCGCCGAGGCTTTCGTTTCCCTGCCGCCGCACGTCCGCGCCCGCCTCTGACGCGTGTTGGTGTTGCCCTGATTAGGCCCACTTCGCCGGGGCCGCGGCGGCCCAAGCGGCGCGGCTTAGTTCGGCCCCATTAACCAGCGCGCGTAGCGGTATTGGGAAGCGGCGTAGCTTTTCGTTCAGCCGGGGAATTTCCTCCCCGGCCAAACCACAAGGATTCCCGCATGCAACTTCATGGACCCGATCTCATCTTCCCTCCCGCGACGGGATTGATTTCAACTCGACGGAACCTGCTTTCGCACCTCATCCGTCTCGCGAATACGCGCCTCGCGCCGGGGTATTCGGGCGGCGGAGCTGGCGATCCGTTTGGTCAAGGTGACGCTTACCTGAATGCACTTCAACACATCGCTGAACTGCTCGACCCGAGTTTCAAGTCCAGCGTGCTCACTATGCCAGAATCGAAGCGGGCAGTTCTCAAGCGGGTAGAGGAGCTCTGGACAGAGATCGTCATCGCCGACGCAGATCGTGCCAGTGCCAAGGATGCGTGCGACTATGCGCACAAGCTCCTGTCGCGGTTTCCGGGGGCGACCGCGTCATACATCAACGAATGCGCCAGCTCATTCACCGAGCCTCAAGTCGCGCTGGACCTCTTGGCGAAAGCGAGTCGATTCATCGAGACGACCGAAGATGCCTTCCGCGTCGACCGAGCCCAGAAACACGCGGTGCAGGTGATCCTTCTGCGTAAGAAAACGATCCCCCCGGAGTCGCTTCGGCCGGCACCGCCCCTGCCGTCTGCAATCGAAGCCACTCCCGCTGGGGAGCCCTTGCTTACGGAGAGTCACCGCGCGGCGTTGAGCAAGCTGATCGAGATCGGAGAGCTTTTCTATAGTCGTCCCGTCACCTCATCCCAGATCGCGTTACGCTTGCATGTTTTGATCGTAGCGCCCACGGGAGCGGGGAAAAGCTGGTTGTCGCGCAAAGCCGCTGCGAGCCTCGGCGCCGACTATTTCAAGGTCACACGCGGGGACTGGTGCCCGCGCGGCTCGAAATCCGGGCGACCGACGACGTTCTTGATTCTCGATCGTCTCGTGAAAAGTGAGCGCGTCTGCTTGGTGCTGGACGAGTGCGACAAATGGAACCTCGATCAAAAAAGTGAGTGGTCCGCAGGCCTACAGTCAGACCTCTGGAACACGCTGGATGGTCATTTCCCAATCGAAGATTACCTTCGCGAAACGAAGTTTGAGGACGTGCCGAAGCCGAGTTTTTCAGAGCTGAAAGACAGGGTCCGGTCGCGACTGTGGATCATAGGCGCAGGGACTTGGCAGCACGTATTTGCGAAGGGCCGGAAGGCTTCGATGGGTTTTTCCTCCAAGCAGCCGACGACTCCGGTAACTGGGGACGATATCAGGCAGTCTGAAATGATCAGCCCGGAGTTGCTCCTGCGGTTCAACTCCGACCTGATTTTCCTGGACTACCCATCGAAAGAAGAAACGCCTGTCTTGTTGCGCTCTGCTGGAATCACCGCGATGGCAGAGGAGCTGGGGATTACGCTCACTCAGGATGACGTGGACTGGCAGCGCGGTGGCATGCGGGTTTTGGAAACGCTTGCCACGCGCCTGACGCTCGCGAAATACCGGCGAACGCGCAAAGCAGCTCGAAGCGTTTGAAGTATAACCTTGCCGGACTTGATTCCCGTCGGACTACGGTGGCCGAATCTCTAACGTGACCGCCAAACTCAGCCGGGGACACCTGGCGCGAGTCTACCAAGTTGGCCGCGCAGGAGGACGACACCTGAAGTGGGCGTTGTCCCCAGTAGCGCCCCTTAGCCCGGGCGGCGGACGGGCCAGGGTGGGGCGCTATGGCGAGTTCAGATGGGGATTAGAACGGCACTTCCTCCGCCGGCGGGTGACCGTCGGGATCGTGTTTTTGCAGTTCGAACAGGCCGCCGCCCGCGTGCGAAATCCGCTGGTAGATTCGCTGCAGCAGTCCTTGGATGGCGTGAAGGCGGTCAATGCGCTCAAGGGCCTCGAGCCGGCACGCGCTTTGACCGCCTTGGACGTGCTGTTGTACCTCCTTGATCAGCGTGGACTGCAATTCGAGCGAGTGCACGAGCCGCGTGACGAGGTATTGTTCGATCGGCTCGATGAGCCGGGTTAGTTCAGTCGGGGTATTTTGCATGGTGCTGTAACATAGCATGCGTTTTCGACCCGTCGGTGGGCGGGTCTCCCTGCAATTCACGCGGTCATTGCCGTAGCTGTGGAGCACCTATGCAAATACTCCACTGCTCGGATTTTCACGCGAACGACCAATGGTATCGGTGGCTCATCAAGGAGAGCGAGAAATACGACCTCGTGTGTCTCGCGGGAGATCAGATCGACCTGAATCCCTACCGGTCTTGGGGATCCCAGGTCGACAAAGTCGTGGCGCACCTCCGGAACGTGAAAGTGCCAATGGCTGTCGGTTCCGGAAATCATGATAGTCTGGAGGTCGACGACAGCCGACTGGCAGATGCCGCATGGCTGCAGGAATTGCGCAGGCCGAACGTCTGGATCGACGGCGACCAGTTCACGATGGGCGAGCATTCATTCCGCGTGCTTGGCTGGTCCAGCCCATTGCCGGCAGCGGCGAGCTTAAGCGAAATTTGGATCAATCATTGTCCACCGGAGAAATGCGCGACCGGCATCGTTAGGGGAGGGGTCGATTTCGGCGACTTTGAATTGGGCGACCTTTGCCGCGACCAATTCCGAATTGCACCGAGAATATTGCTGGGGGGCCATTGCCACGACCGGCAGCGGTGGTGGGCAAAAATTGGACGGACCTGGTCGTTCAATCCCGGGCGCTTCGCGGGGCCGTGGCCCTCCCACATCGTCTTGGACTTGGAGCGGAACACCGCCTCCTATTTCGCGCCCGACGCCGGCGCCAGCAGCGGCCCGACCACGATTAGCCTGCGCTCCGGCTGACCCAGGGGCCCCCGCGTCACTGCGCCGTTGCGGACCAAGATTAAGGCCGTGGACTTTTGATGCCTCGTCAGGAATTGGCTCAGGGTTCTCGCGTCTCAATTACGATGCCCCCAAAGCGGGCTTCATCGGCCCAGCAGCGGAAGCCGCGTACGAAGCAGATGTGCGGGCATATTTTTTTAAGGGCTATGCACTTGAATGCCGCGCGACAGCGCCAATAATTAGCCCGTGATCACACACCAACAAATTGATCAGCGAGTTCTGCGCTTGGTAGAGGCCTGCGTGCAGAAAATCGATATTGAGCCAAAGTTGCTTGAGATTGCTCGCGACAATCTGACCAGGGTAACCAACCGTCGCGTGCGTATTGAGTGGGAATCCTTCCTCTCCAGGCCTTGGATTGAAGTGAGGGTCCTGTTGTTAGAGGATTCAGAACGCGAGCGTTCCTTAAGACAAAACGCTCCATTTGGTAGAATCTTGTCCAACGAAGAGCGCATGTCGTATTTCAGATAGTGGCAGCCAAGTGCAGAGCCCATATTTTTTAACTGGGTATCCACTTGCCTCAAGTAGTTCGACTTCCGGAAATTCACCGCAAGAACCGCTTATTCGGAGTTTCCGCCTGAAGCCAGGCCAGCAGATGCAGGGCCGCGAAGCACCCCGCTATCGACAAGGTCACCGGGGCCTTGCAGTTCGTTTGTCCGGCCCGCCGGATCGCGAGACAGTCCGTGCTATTAAATGGCATACGGAACTCTAGCCTCGGCATTCCTCCGAGGTCTTGGCGAAACCACCCGCCCCTAGGACCTAGGAGGAATTGTTCGGCCACATGCCCGTATCGTTTTCTATTTAGCACGGAAGTCGTTCTCTCCTCCAAAGTATCGTTTCAATTATACTGCGCATTACATTGCAATATACTACATATCACACAATTGTGATTTTACTCAAGTGACGATTATCGTTTCATGAACACCCCCCACAGACCTGACAACCTGGCCATCCTGCAGCAGGAGTTGGCCGCCGGGCCACGGACCGGGCTGGAATTGGAACGGGCAATGGACATCAGCGGATCAACGCTGTCGCGCCTGCTCGGCCGAATGGGTGACAAGATCGATCGGGCTGGAGCCGCCAGGAGCACACGCTACGGCTTGCGACGCCCGGTGCGAAACCTGGGTGACGCGTGGCCTATGTTTGTCGTTGGACAGGATTCGCAAGTGCGCGAGCTCGGGAGCCTGCGCGCACTTCATGGCGCCTTTCATTTCCTCCCCGCCGGCGGTGGTGATGGCAAACCATTGCCTTGCGTTAGTGAGAGTATCTCCCCGAGGTTGCCGTTTTTTCTCATGGCCGCCCGTCCGGGCGGCTACCTCGGGCGCTACATCGCCCGCCGATTCTCCGAGCGGTCTCGCGCGCCCAAGGACGTGCGGGACTGGGCTGATGACGACTTGCTTGAGTATTTCATCACAGCAGGCACGGACTTACCCGGAAACGTGCTTGTCGGAGAGACCGCGAAAGCGCAGGCGATGCAGGAGATGGCTGCCGCCCGCGCCGGGCGTTCCGTGCCTCTAACTCAAGCTCGCGCTCGATACCCTGATATGATCGCCAGCGCCCACGAAAGTGGGTCTATTGGATCCTCTGCCGACGGCGAGCAACCCAAATTCCTGGCCACCGTGGACGGCGGTGTGGCCGGCAGCCATCGAAGCCTTATCATCAAGTTCTCACCCCCGGTAAACACCTCCGCGGGACGACGCTGGGCTGACCTGTTGGTCTGCGAGCACCTAGCTGCCACTACGATCAATCGCACGGGCGGAATAGCTGCCACCAACGAGGTGTTTTTTGGCCATGGCCGCTGCTTCCTAGAGAGCGAACGCTTCGACCGCACCCCTGGGCTTGGTCGGATTGGGGTTGTTGGTCTTGGCGTGGCAACCTACGCCATTGCGGGACGTGGTGCGGACGATTGGGGGCAGGCAGCAACGCTCCTGGAGGGGGGCGGGCTGCTACCAGCAAGCGACGCGAAAGCGATCCGCTGGGCGCGGTGCTTCGGCGACCTGATTGGGAACGAAGATATGCACGAGGCCAATGCGGCGTTGCTCTGGGAACGGGCGAGCCACTTCCGTTTTGCTCCGATCTACGACATGTTGCCCATGCTTTATCGCCCTAACGAGCAGGGGGAGGTCGTTTCTCGTGCTTTCCGTCCGACGGCTCCCGATGCCGACACCAATGTCGTCTGGTCTGGCGCAGCCGAGGCGGCATGCGACTTTTGGGAGGCCGTGTCGAATGACCAGCGCGTGTCCCTAGATATGCGTCAAGAGGCTGCACGGAACGCGGAGAAGGTTGCGGGCTTGGCTCGGATGCGCGGGGCTGGAGGGTCACTCCGCTCGCTGGGCGGGGCAAGCCCACTGGCGTCCGGACTGCTTCCGCCATTGGTTGCACCACCTAAGCCCACCGCTCCGGCAAATATGGGTAAAGACCTTCCGGACGAGAACTCTGCGGGTGAATCCAAACGCCAGATCGAGGCGGATTCAGCTTTGGATCCCATTACTCGTTCAGACTCGGTTAAACGGGCAAAAAAAGGCACTACGGCGCCGCGCCCGAACCCGGATAGTATCGCGCCCCCGTCGTAAGATAAGCGACCCTTCCCTTGCATTTGCTGCACTCGAAACCGCTCGGCCAACGTATACCGGCGAGGTAGCGAAAACAGTCCAACTTGGTCTCGAACATGGCGGCGAACTCACGCCGATTGGCGGGATAGTGTGGTGCGGACACCGCCCAGCATTACCGATTTTAATCCACTTTAGCCAACTGCATACCCAGTATTTTTTATTCCCTTTGGGTCCAATACCCCGGGGCTTGCCCCGGCTTGGATGGATGAGAAGATGAGGGATGGAGAGTCGGTATATTGTCACAGCCGGGGTGAATGCAGCCAGACAGTATATCCACAAACCGCACAATGTGTCGGTGCTGATGTATCACTTGGCGTGTGCAGCAAAGTATCGCCGGGTGGTGATGGGTGAGCATGTGGACGAGGTGTTACGGCAGGCGTGCCTGGAGATTGAGAAGCGGTGGGAGATCCGATTTCTGGAGATCGGGCTGGATCGTGATCACGTGCATTTTCTCATCCAATCGGTGCCAACCTACAGTGCGACGCGTATCGTCACGACAGTGAAGAGTCTGATCGCCCGGGAGGTGTTCGCCAAAGCGCCGGAAGTGAAACAATGGCTGTGGGGCGGGGCCTTCTGGGGCGAGGGCTATTTCGTGAACACAGTGGGCCAGCATGGCAGCGAAAAGGTGATAGCCGCGTATGTGCAGGGGCAGGGTGGAAAGGGTGAGTATCGTCGGCTGCATAAGGGGCAGTTGGATTTCGAGCTGTCTTGATCAAATGCCCCGGGGCTTGCCCCGGGGATCTTTACTGGTTTGGGCATACCTCGCTTCAAACCCGCCGCCGAGACTGGTATTGGAAAAATTCAGCAGACGCCCGTTCTTGTCGGAGGCCTGCTTGGCACATTCGCCGCACAGGTAACGCGGATAGCGGGGGTTAAGACTTAGGCTGGTGCCACAAACGGGGCACGGCTGGGAAGGGCCACGAGCGCGTTTGACGGGTCGGACGGATGCCATGGTAGGTATGTTTGCGACCGCTCAGAGTGAACGCTTGACCAGCTTGATCATTACCACGATGCTAGGGCAAATCCAGCCCTTGTAAACCGGTGGCACTTTCATGGACGGAAAGGTCCACGCGATCGCGTCGAACTCGACCTTCTTTACCAGGGATAAAAACCGCTTAGTCTGGTCCTGACGGTCCTTCTGCGGCGTTTCGGCGCGCAGATAGGGCACGGCAAAAGCGATGGCAAGGCGCCGGCTATTGCTACCTTCGGCCGGGTTGCACCGGGCATCGTCGACGGCACGACCCATCAATTTCCGAAGCCTTCGCAGTTGTTTGCCTTCCTTGATTATGGGAATTTCCGCATCCTTAATCTCAGCGCGGAAGGCACCACCCGCGTTCTCAAACCACAGGTCGACCCGGCCGTTCGAACCCTTCTTTTTCGTGCCCTTGAATTTCGTTTCGGAAAATTCCTCGAAGGCGTGGCCGCCGGTGCGCCAAATGGCGCCCGCGAACAGGCTCAGCAGCGCACGCTCGTTATACCACCAGGGCAGGTCTCCCACCTGCGACCATTGGCGGCCGAGATTCCGGTTCAACCTGGTCCACTCTTTGAGCACTGCGTGCAGGCTGCGTAGCTCGCGGGAAGTTTTGACGTAAGAGGAAGTCTGCATGGTTTCAGGACAACACTTGGATGAGCACCCTTGGTATAGCCAAGGAGGATGACAGCAGATAATTTCGATTCTGCATTATCGAGCGGGCAGAGCCATGAAAATCCATCGGCAGATCGATCATGACGATGATTCTGCAATGGCGCGTGCTCGCACAACGTGTGGATCATCGAGTATCACGGTCGAAACCGGGGTCCCGGTTGGGTGCTGATCGATTCAGGTCGAACGATGCACCGATAAAAAAGGGGCACCCGTTTCCGAGTGCCCCTGTGGCTCTACTATGCTTGGCCTTACGGCAGAATCTCCGTGTCGCGTTGGGGCTTCAGGTCGACGCCGAATTCCTTGGCGAGCAGCCGGACCTCCGGCGAGCGGCGAAAGGAATTCGCATCGTCCGCCGCGATCCGGTCGAGTTCGGGCCCGAAGCGATCGAAGTCCACCGTGATGGACGGCTTCGCGGCGGACGCGTAGGCGGGCGCCAGCGCGAGCACGAAGTTCGCGGCCCGGAAACCCGCGAGCGGGTATTTCAGGAGGGTCGCGCGCATGGCGGGATAGTCGGTCAGGACTTTCTCGACCATCTGCGTCCAAGGCAGCACGTCGGCATCCTCCGGCGTGGCGGCATTGCTCACCCAGGCGAGAAGGTGAGGGGAGCCCACCTCGGCCTGGGCCGTCTTTTTGATGGCGACGAACTCGTTGGCGGCCAACTCGGGGATCGAGATGAAGCCAACGACCTTGCCATCGCGACCGATTTTCTGGATGCAGGGTTTCTCCGGCGAACCGAAGACGAGGGTGTAAAGGCCGACCGGAGGCGGATCCTTCTGGAAGGAAGGCCCGGCGGCAGTAAAGCCGAAGGCCGCTTTGGCGTGCGTAGTCATGTTGTTATGTGGGTTGAAAGGGGCGGAATTGCCCTGTCGCTATTAATAGCACGTCAAAAACGGGCGTCTTTTGGGACCCATTCCTGACCGGTTCGGCTGGTTGGTCGGCGTAGCTTTCAGCCACTATGGCAGGATGTCGCCCCCTCACCCGACCCGAAGAACGCCGGCTCCTTGCCGTGGTGCGGCGTCTTCCCCCGCGCGATCGCGCACTCATCACGACGCAGTGGTTTTCCGCCCTGCGCATCAGCGCGACCATGGGCTTAAGATCGAACAAGAGGAGCGGCGCCCTTGGAATCGCCTACATACTGATCGTCTATTACACATGTGCCCATTTCCGGGCTTGTCCTCGGGTTGGAAATTGCAGGTATTCCCTTTACCGTAGCTATCGAGCACTCACCTATGAAAATCACGAACGCCCGTGTGCTCCCGACCCTATATGCCGATCTCCCAGCGAGTTTTGAAGACCTGGTTGATGGCCGCATGGCTTATGAACTCGAAGGCGATGCAGTCTATTTGATGAAGGGATGGCTGCTCGATGCGCAGCCGGATTTTAAGGAAACCGAGTTGTATCGGGCATTATTGGACCTGTTTAACAGTTTTCCTGAGCACGAAGAAGTGCTGTTGCACCCCCGTTAGGCAGGCGCGGTTGGTGGTGAGTTGGTTTTACGTGATTGGACGCGGGTGCGCCCTTGCCTGACGGCAAGAATCGGGAAGGGGGAACGTTGCTGTGCACGGGGCATGGATGCGTGGGGAAGGGTAATGTGCCGCTTGGTCGCCCTCCACTCCTCCTTCCACTCCCAGGATCGGAGCAAGACCGCGTTGTTGCGGGCGGCGGTGGGAAAATACCTGCGGGAGCCCAACACCCTTTACGGATAATAGGGAGTGTTCGATTCACCCCGCGCCCTCAGAGCGCTTCCCACTTTGCGCGTTCGTCGATCATGCAACGAATCACCCGGTAGCGCGCGAGCGGGTTGATGAGGGTCGTATCCTTTGGTTTAAGCAGCTTTTCGGGTTGCTCCACCATCTGCCGCCGCTCGTCCTTCTCGCAAAGGACCGCGAGTCGATGGACTCGACGCGCCATCGTGGTGTCGCCTTTCAACAGGGTCTTGGGCACCGACCTGTAGCGCATGCGCCATGCGAGGCTGGCCTCTTGGTTATAGAGGGAATGCTCCTCTCGCATTAGCTTGAGATGGGCTGGCGTTACTTTTAGACGGCGGCGAATTGCCGCGTCTGAGAGCTCCTTTTTCTGGAGCTCCAGCATCTTGCCGATTTTGACCAGGCGGCGCTTCAGGACCCGAAGCGTTTGATCGTAACGATTGAGGACGGGGGCGGTGGGCATTGCCTACAGGCTGCTGACTCCGAAAACCGTGGCAAGTGATTAGCGTGGCCTGCAGCCCATCGTATATCGCCTGGCCGGTGGAAGAGGGGGCTTTGGGGATGTGAGTTTTTCCCGCCGAAAGTGTGAGTCCAATAATTTGCCTGTTGGGCGCAACGCATGGGCTTTCCGGGTCGCTGGTCTCCACACTCCTCCCTCCATGTGGGTTTTTCGCTCAGAATTTGCACAGGGCTCCGTTGGGCACCGCGCTAATACCAGCGCGAATCGTGGAGGGGGGCGAGTCCGGCGGACGCGCGAATGGCTTGAGCTAGTATGTGAGGTGCGCACCTCCCTTCCTAATTCTCGCCCGCCGGGCAAACAGGCGATCGATCCAGGTCAGACCTCGTTTGATCTCGGCCCAATGCCGGCGCCGGCAGTTCCTCCGGTTGCCGCCTCTCAAGCCGGCGAGCAAGCGCCGGGACCGAAGCGAAAGACCAAGATTAAGTCGGGCGCGCCGGTGGCCCGACGAGACGGTCCGCGACGGGCCAGGATTTCGTTCGAAGCGCCTGTCCGCCTGAATCGAATGCTGGAGCGCATTGCGCGGGACGTTGATCGCAGCAAGACTGCTTTACTCCGTGAAGCACTCGAGGCCCATCTGCAAGATCTGGACACCACTGGAGCTGAGACATGAGCCAGCAGTCGCAGCCTTTGCGCGCGAAGCATCGAGGTTCCATCCGAACGAAGCTCCGTATCCTTTATCTCGTGGCCGCGTTCAAAGCGGCCCAGGCAGACCCCGCTTTGGCTATTCATGTCGCCTTGCTCGGGAATTTATTTTCGCGGCGTCGGGGCCAGGCGGTGACCAGCCATCAATTGGTGAATGCGCTCGCTGCGAGACATCCGGATACAGGACAGCCACTCCGCGCGCGCGTGAACGCCGGCACCCGTTCCGAGGGTGATCGACGGGTGAGTAACGTATGTCACGGATTTGATATACCGCTGGCGGTCGACAAGTCAGTGAGCGTGGCGGCGCTGGTGTTCGAGGATAAGTTTATCCTGAACGCCAGCATGACGGCGATGCGCCAAGCTGCGCGTTGGCTGGGTAAGAGGATGGATCGTCGGTTGCGTAAGGACGGCCAGAACGCGACTGTATCGACCGGAACAAGCGCGATGTTCTTTTTGCCGGAGAAAGCGGGACGCCATGGGCAGCCCCAGCTTCACGCGCACGTGCTCCTTCCAAATCTCACGACGTTTCGTGAGGGTGGCCGCAAAAGGTATTGCGCGGGCCATTTCAAACGGATCACGAAACTCGCGGCGACGGCGCAGCGACGCATGAATGCGCAGCTCGCTCGAACGCTGAGTAAGAAGGGCTACCAGGTGGACCTCGTTCATGGTGTGTGCCGCTTGCCCAGTGTGCCTCAAGGGCTCTGTGCGCGATTTTCTCCGGTGAGCGCCATGCTCAAGGAACCAGCAACCAGCGAGGGTGCGCCGCGGCGGCGGTCAACCAAGTTGGCCGTTCGGCGCCGGGAGGATAGCTATTTGAAGATCAGACCCGATAAGGTGCTGATGACCTTGCAGGAACATCAGGCGCGGTGGGCGCAAGAGGTTGGGGTGGAGTTGCTGAAAGCTGAGAAGAAGAATTACCGGGCGGCCCGTTTTCAAAAGCCGCCTAAATCGATGGAGATACGTAATGCGCCGGCGGACATCCCCTTGGCGCCGGCGCTGCCAGTAGCCGCCTATCGGCAACCGCCGGTTGACGATGCTCTGGATGATCACAGGCCTGCAGTGCCTGAATTCAGATCAGTGGGCATCGCGCTGCGCGCTCGCTTGCAGCGGGAATTGACCGCCGAAACGCGGGCCCAGGCCGCTGACCTGGATCACTTCTGTCCCGAAACTCAGCCGGATTTGGAGCAGCACACCGAAGCACTCCGCACGTTGCTTCGCCTGATTTTCCCTCGGCTGATGGTGCACCAGAAATATACTGCATCGAAAGATCCGTCATTCGTGGTCAGCGGTGCCGTGGCGAGCAATCCGGAGTTCTCGCGGATCGTGGCGGCAACTGCCGCAGCTCTCGATGCGGAGCTTGGTCAAGCCCACGTCCGCGCTAACTGGGCATCGGTCTTACGTTGGCTGCACACGGAATTGTCGCTTCAGGCACCTGAGCCAGTGCGGCCGGTCGTTCGGATTTGCCGGGCGCCGAAGATTGAGCCGGTCCAGGAGCCGAAACAAGCGGTGGCGCCGGCGAGCCCCATTGCAGCGCCGATACCTGCCACCCAAACTCTGCCGCCGTCAGTGCCCACGGCAGAACCTGAGATGGAGATGCTTCCATGAGTCTACATCTGTTGTATTTCCCGTGCAGGGACGCCGTCTTCAATTGGTTTGAAGATGAGGCCGGATCGACGGCACCACGTATCTCGGTCGAGCTGCTATCGGAACAACGAGAGTTCGAGTGCCGGCCCGGCAACGGTGACCGCCGAGTTGCCTGCCGCGGTTGTGGAGACGCCCGCGCGCGCTACGTCATCTGCTATCGAAAAGGAAAATTTACGGACAAACTATATCCCCGGCGATTTCCGGGGTCTGGCCAATGGCACAAGCCGGACTGCATTTCCCACACCGACGAGCTATCTTCGATGACCGGGGATCCCCCAGTGCCTTCAAAAATGGGGCCGGGCGGGGATTTCGCAGCGCTGAGGCGGGATTTGGGCGATCCTGAGCTCAGGGTCGTCGCCATGCGTCGTCGCAATTCTACGCAAAGCGATTCCAGTCACGGAACGACTGGACGGGCGACAAATCGGATGACGATCGGGCTACAGCGGCTTGCGCGCGAATTGCTCCAAACATCCGGAGTCTGCGATTGGCGGCCGCGCTATGCGTCAGCCCGGAATGAATGCGTCTTCAACGGACTGGTGAGAGGAGCGCTGAACGCTGTCGCCGGGGAGGCGATGGGCCCTTCCAGTGCGGTCATTAACAGCCTACCCGGGGTGAATTTTGTCCCGTGGTCATATGTCGATCACAGGCGCCTCAGAACACTGTCGAATCTCACAAAATGTGTAGGGTTCGGATTTATTGAGAGCTTGGGAGCCGTGAACGTGCATGGCGCACGGATCATGCGACTCAACAATCACCCGGAGTGTCCGATCGTGGTGCCGCGGATGTTGCTGGACCGAGAACAGAGAAACCCCCGGTCACCGTTGCACACCCGCTTGGCGCATCCGGTTTGGGTGATCTTTGTGGCGGGCAAGTTTGCTGGAACGTGGAAAGCGCATGCGATGGCGGCTTTCCGGATCACGTCGACAGGACTTATCCCTGTCGATAGTCAGCACGAAGAGCTGATGGTTGAACGTTTGATGGAGGAGGGGAGAGCGTTTCGTCGGTGGCTGCTGCCGCCCCCGGAATTCACTAGCAGTAAATTCATTCCCGATCTGCAGTTATTGGATACCGCTGGGCGGCAATTTCTGGAGGTGGGTGGCTTGATGGCGGACGAGGTATATGCCGCCAATATCGCCCGGAAAAAGGCAAAATGGGGTGAGGGTTTACTCGTTTGGGACACGCGTATGGCGTTGCACCTGTTCTCACTGCCGCCTGCGGAAGCGATACCATACCAAGCCCCTAGGAGGCTTCCGCGGGATCCTCTTTGGCCAATTCCGTCCGAAACGACGGCCGTGCTAAAGTAACGCAGCATGACACCCCCTAAACCCAACACGAAACCGACAACTGCCGCGCCGGAGACCCCTCCGGTCGGCGTTTCCGCCGACGAGACTAAAGCTACGGCAGCGAGCAATCTTCAAGCGGCCATCCTGCAGTTCGGCCTGCAATACGACGTGCCGGTGCCCCTTGAGTATTTTGAGGCCCTCATCTCTCGCAGTGGAGCCTTTCGCGCACGCGCGGATGGACGGTTGAATCTTGAGGAAGTGCGAAGCCGGGCGGCGGTGAAGCCTTCCGAATTAGCCCGCTACCTCCGTAACGAGCCCCGAGCTGATCCAACGCAGAACTAAGACCACATACTCACGATGAGGTGGTGCCCAGGGTGGGACTCGAACCCACACGACCTTACGGCCAAAGCATTTTAAGTGCTCTGCGTATACCATTCCGCCACCTGGGCCTGCACAGGCTGCACACTCGCAAAAACTAGCTGGGAGACCAGCCAAACTTCTAACCCCAAATGTTAATACTCATTCGCAATTTCGACAGCCGGTCACCCGTGCCCAGGCCGAAGGTGAACACTCGCATGATGACAACCAATCGCCCCAGCCCGCGGCTTCAGCGAATGCTTAAAGCTGCGGCGCTGGCCACCTTGTTCCGTGCCGAGAACCCGGGGTATGATGGGGGTTATGTCACGTGCTGGCGGCTAAGGGCCGGCCCTGGTTGGACGAGCGACCTTTCGGAGCCCAACAGATTTCGCCCGGGATGCATGGCGATTTCGGCATCTGGCCAGGTGTTCGTTGCGAGCGGCGGCGAGTATTGGAATGGTGCCGAGAAATGGTCGCTGATCTATGATCCTGCGACGGTGAAAATCGTCTGCTGAGCCGTGATCACCTGCCGCACCCCATCGTCCCGTGAAGTCCTGATGCGTTTCGAAGGCAGCTCCAACCGAGTGGACAAGAAAGTGGACAAGAATTTTTTCTCTGCTACGGTAAGTTGTTCTTTTGCAGCGAGAGCCTGCTTGTCCGCAGGAGATTTTAAGTCCGATGCGTATACCAATTCCGCCACCCGGGCAGGTTTGGGATTGCCGAATCAGGATTGCGGAATGAAGTGAGGCGCGTGGCAAGAGTGTTCCTCCCGTCGTCCTTATGTTCCGTCCG
>Ga0163151_10002389_pt1 | contig 29226 bp, 31 predicted proteins | sample OliLakLV19MP5IB2_FD_145596 | JGI IMG/M metagenome (GOLD analysis project Ga0163151, IMG submission 145596) | Freshwater microbial mat bacterial communities from Lake Vanda, McMurdo Dry Valleys, Antarctica - Oligotrophic Lake LV.19.MP5.IB-2 | ecosystem: Environmental > Aquatic > Freshwater >...
TTACTACGGACTTCTTGAGAGCGGGCGGCTGAAGGCGGGAGAGACCGTGCTCGTGTCCGGCGCGGCCGGAGCGGTGGGCACGATCGTCGGCCAGATCGCGCGCATCAAGGGCGCGCGGGCGGTGGGGATCGCCGGCTCCGACGAGAAAGTCGCGTTCCTCAAAGAACTCGGCTTCGATAACGCGGTCAACTACAAGACGGCGGGAAATCTGCGCAAAGCGCTCAAGGACGCCTGTCCCGACGGCGTGGACGTTTACTTCGACAATGTGGGCGGGGAAATTTCGGACGCGGCAATCACGCTGATCAACCGCGGCGCGCGCATACCGATCTGCGGCCAGATCGCGACCATCAACCGCGAGCGGCCGGAGATGGGGCCGCGCACGATGCCGCTTTACCTGCTGGTCAAGCGCGCGCGAATGGAAGGGTTCCTTGTCATGGACTTCGTCGACCGTGCCGCGGTGGCCGTCGCCGAGCTCGCGGATTGGCTGGCGGCGGGGAAGTTACGGCACCGCGAAACCATGGTGAACGGGTTCGAGAACGTGCCGAAGGCCTTCATCGGCCTCTTCTCAGGCGCGAACACCGGAAAGCAGGTCGTTAAGCTTTAGGCGCGGCGGCGTTGGGCGTCTTGTCCAGCTGCTGAATCCGGCGGACATGGCGGCCGCCTTCGAACTTCGTGGTCAGAAAAATGTCGAGCATCTTCAGCGCCAGGTGCGGCCTCACCATCCGCGCTCCCACCGAAATGACGTTCGCGTCGTTGTGTTCACGGCCGAGCGCCGCGGTCTTCTCGTTCCAGCAAAGGGCCGCCCGCACGCCTTTGACGCGGTTGGCGGCCATCGCCTCGCCGTTGCCCGATCCGCCGAGGACGATTCCCCGGTCGGCGCGTTTGTTCGCGACGGCCACGGCCACGGGAAAAATGTAGAGCGGGTAATCGACTGATTCTTCCGACGAGGTGCCCATGTCGATGACGTGGTGCCCGCGCTTTTTCAGATGCGCCTTCATGAGCTCCTTGAGCTTGAAGCCCGCGTGATCGCTGCCGATCGCGATTTTCATGATTTTCCCCCGCTGTTCGTTCCGAGATTGGTCGCCGCCATCGAACGCATCTTGCTCACGTCCTCGTCCTGACCGACGACCTTGAGATAAATGTCCGCTTCCTGCAGCGCGTCGTTCCAGCGCGCCTGGTAATAGTAGGCGAGGAAAAGGCCCTTGTGCGCCTCGGCCATGGGCGCCCCGCCCGCGTTCTCGAGGGCCTGCACGAAATGTTTCTCCGCGCGCGGAGCGAAGTCGAACCCGCCGGCGAGATAAAGCTGGCCCATGGACACATGAGCGAGCGCGAACCTGGGGTCGCGCGCCAGCGCGAGGCTAAACCGGCGCTCCGCTTCCTCCCACGCGCCGAGATCGTCGAAAAGATGGCGCAGGCGGTGGCACTCCCCGAGTTGCCAGTCCAGGCGGGCATTCTTTTTTCGTTCGGCGCGCTTCTGAAGATCGGTGGTCAACTGATCGAGCTGCGCCTCGAGTGGCGCGAGCCTTTCCGCGCTGGTTTCGTCAAGCGGCTGGGTTCCGATCGCCGTCCTCAGCTCGTCGAGTCGCCGCTGCTGATCGGCCGACTCGCGCCCGCAGGCGGCGACGGACAAGCCAAGCGCGATCGCGGCGAGCCAGGGCTGAAATCTCATGAGCTCTTCTTTTCCAGGCCGCCAGCCGCCGGCGTCGCGTTCAGGTCGAGGTTGGCTCTGAACAGCCTCGAAAGCCGGAGGGTGGCGATGGGATCGCCGACGAGAAAGCTGTCGATGCGCGTGCTGGACAGGTAATGGGAAGCCCTGCACAGGGCCTTCCGCTTCTCTCCCGGGATCAAGTCGAAGAAAGCGTCCCGCGACAACGTCAGGTCAGGATTCTCATAGACGAACTCGACGAAGAGGAGCGGCGCATGCTGTTCGGGCATCGCGCGCACGGCGACGACCTTGTCATGGAACATCCCGGCGATCTGTTCAAAGCGCTCCTGCGGAAAGGGGGGATCGAAACGGTGCAGCTTGTTGAACCGCGCGTACCAGAAGGGACCCGCGATCGGCTTTCCTATGCTGATCCCGCCGCCGAGCATGGCCGCCCCGAGCAAGGGGCGGTCGGAGGCCATCATCCGCGCCACCTCTCCCGTCCCCATCGAATGCCCGATGAGAAAAATCTTGTCCGTGCCCAGGCGCTCGCGCAAGGCATCGAACGCCTGGAGCTCCCCCGGCAACGGGTCCCAGGCCGCCACGTCCGCTTCAAGACCCGGCGCGGGGCTGTCGCCGAATCCCGGATAGTCGACCGACAGCACCATGAATCCGTTATCGAGGAGGGCGCGCCTCACGGCGAGCGCTGGCCCCTGCTGCGCGCCCAGCGCGTTATATCCATGGAAGAAAACCGCGCCGGCCTTCGGCGTTCCGTGCGGACGGTCCAGCCACGCCACTTCGCCATGCGGCAGGTCCACGCGCTCCGCTTTGAGCGCGGTTGTCACGCCGAGACGAGGGATCCTCTCGGGCTGGTCGACGAGATATTGAAAAAGATGACGGGGAAACAGATTCGGAATCAGGCCGACGAGCGCGGCCACCACCAAAGCCGGAAGAAGATAGCGGACCCGGCGGTCCAGCGCGGCCACCAACAGATCTGTCGCGACGCCCACCCCAACATAGACGCCCGCGAGAACCGCGAAGAGGCCCGCGGGAAGCGGAGGTGTCGAGAGGCACGCCGTGAGCGTCACCGCCGCGAGGTCAACAACAGGCGCGCTCACCCGAAGCGGCAACCGGCGGCTGAGGGCGGCCGCTATGGCGGCGGGGGCGAGGCCGGCCCAGTAGGGAAACCACGCGCCGAAGGCGGAAGCCACGAGCCAACCGGCGAGCCCAACGGTCAACCAACCCAACCATGAGACAGCCAAGGATGGGCGGTGGCGGGCGACGGCCCCAGAGAATCGAAGGAAGAGTGAGATCGCGGCGAGAACGAGAAGGGGTTTCATGGTCCAGCAGGATTATACAGTGCGCGCCGAGTATTACTAGAATTCTCGTTCTCCATGAAACGCATCATCCGCATCTCCGCCATCGTCGGTGGCAGCGTCGTTTTTCTCCTGGCCGGCGCCGCCGTCGCCATCCGCTTTCTCCTGCCGCCGGAAAAAGCTGCCGCGCTGATCGAAAAACAGCTCGAAACGCGTCTCGGACGCGAGGTCACGCTCGGCACCCTGTCGATCAGCGGCCTCTCCACGTTCCGCCTGGGCGGCATCCAGATTTCGGAATCGCCCACGTTCAAGACCGGCACGTTCCTCACGGCCGACGCGTTCGCGATCAGCGCGCGGCTTTTGCCGCTTCTCTTCGGCCGCGTCGTCGTGAAAGAGATCGTCCTCGACCGCCCGAAGCTGACGCTCGTCAGGAACGCCGACGGCCGCTTCAACGGCATGGGTGGGGGGCCGGGGACCGACATGGCCGGCGCGTCGCCGACCCCCGCGGGAAAGGCGAGCGATCTGTCGATCTCCGACATCCGTCTCAACGCGGGGTCCGTGACCTTCGTCGATAAGTCCACGGCCGCGCTCTCCGCGGTGCTCGACCCGATCGACGTCCACCTCTCCCATGTCAGCCTCGTGGCACCGGTTGCGCTCGAAGGCACCGCCACGGCGCTCTTCCGCCATCTGGAAACGAAGATGAGGTTTAAGGCCGCCTTCGATCCTCTCAAAGGCGACGCCAAGCTCGAACGCCTCTCGCTCACGGCGGCCTCCGCCTCGGCGGACGTGACCGGGAACGTGAAGAACATCTTCGGCACATCGCCCGAATTCAACGGCAGCCTGACCTGGAAGGGCCTCGACCCTTCCTCCTTCACCGCGCAGGCGCCGCTTCCCGAAGGCCTGCTCGTGAAGGGCCCCACCACCGGGCGCCTGGACGTATCGGGCACCGCGCCCTCGGTGGAAAGCCGTTTTGAGGCCGACTTGAGCGCGGCGGATGTCCGCTACAAGGAGTTCGTCCACAAGCAGCCCGGCGTGGCGCTCACGGCCCGGATGGCCCTTGATCGCAGCAAGGCCGGCGACCTGAACTTGCATGACCTGCTCATCAAGCTCGCATCGGCGGAACTGTCGGGCGGAGGAACGGTGAAAGGATCGAGCGAGACCGCGCGGGTGGCGTCGTTCCGCGTCGAGACCAATCAGTTCGATATCGCCGATCTTTTCCGTTACGTGAACGCTCACCTGCCCAACGGCGTGTTCCTGTCGGGCCCCGTGAAAGCCTCTGTCTCTCTCGACGGCTGGACCGGCGGCGGGCGCTTCGTGGCCGATTTTGACGGCACCGGCCTCACGGCCCGGTACGGCGAGAAATTCCAGAAGGCGCCAGGCACCACGCTGCGGCTCGTGGCGGACGGCCGCTACGCCGAACCACTGACCGTGGATTTCTCATCGGTGCGTCTCGAGCTCGATGCCCTCTCCATGAGCGGCAAGGGCTCCTACACCACGGGCAAGGAACGGCCCACTTACGTTTTCCGCGTGAAGACCAATGCGTTTCCGCTCAAGTCGATCGCCCTGCTGCTTCCGGTCACCGAGCCCTATCAACCGAACGGGCAGGCCGTGGTGAACATGCGCGTTTCGCGAGGCGATGAAGGGCCGGTCATCAGCGGCGACGCCACGCTGCTCGCCGCCGGAGCCACGATTCAGAAGTCGGTGATCAGCGACCTCGCAGGCACCCTCGACTTCACGAACGATTCCGTCGACACGGCGAAGCTCACCGGGAAGGTGCAGGGCGACGCGCTGCAAATGAGCCTTCACGCAACGCGCCTGACGTCGGCGCGGCCTCTGATTGAGGCCGACATTCGTACCACGCGGCTCGACCTCGCGAAGCTTCTTCCAACGGAGACGCCGAAGAAAACCGAGGCGCCCCGCCCCTCACGGTTTTTTACCGTCGCCGTGGCCGACGCCGCCGAACCGGCCGTGGCACCTTTCATTTTCGACACGAAGGGCTCGCTTCGGGCCACGACCATCACCCACCCGGATTATCAGGGCCAGGACCTCGTGTTCGAATGGGACCTGAAGGCCGTGACATCCGGAATGGAAACGATCAGCGGCAAGGCGAAGCTCCGGCACGGGCACGGGCGCGCGAAGAACCTGCGTTCCCTGATGGAAGGCTCCAAGGCCGCGCGCCTCATTCTCGGGCCGCTGGGACTGCTGCAGAAGATCGACACCGCCACCGGCGGCGCGCTCAAGATCCCGTCGCTTCAGGACTTTGATTTCAACACGATCTCCGGGGACTATAGCCTTAAGGACGGCGTGGCCACTCTGGCACCGATGGTCATCGACGCGCCCGCCATCAATTCCCGCGCGGAAGGAACCATCGGTCTCGCGGGCGCCCAGCCGGTGAACGTCCGGATCGTTATCAACGCCCAGGCTGACCAGCTTCAGGGCGTCCTCGGGCAGGCCATCGCGTCCGCGGTTGGCGGCACCCAGACGATCCGGATGACGATGACGGGAACGGTGGCGGACCCGAAGATCAACGTCGACCCGCAGGCGCTCAAGGAAAAAGCGAAGGACCTGATCGAGAACATCGACTTTCAAAAGCTGGGCAACAGCATTCTGAAAGGCCTCGGAAAATAATTCCGAACTTCGCAAAACCACGCTCGTAATATCGGTGCGGCCAGAGAAATGGCCCACGATTTGTCTCCCCATTGCCGCATCCGGAGGGGGTGAAGGCGGTGGGGGACAACTTTGCAAAGGCGCGCTTTCCTTATCGGGAAGCGCGCCGTTCCTGTCTTAGAGCAAACCACGTTCGGCGAAACTGAAGTAGCCGCCGCGGCCCACCACGAGATGGTCCAGCACCCGAATGTCGAGCGCCCGCGCCGTCGATCGCAGCGTTTCGGTGAGGCGCTTGTCCTCGTCGGAAGGGTCCGTGTATCCGGACGGATGGTTGTGCGCGAGGATGAGCCCGGCCGCGTGGCGCGCCAGCGCGCTCTCCAGGATCCGCCGCGGGTAGACGGCCACCTGGTCCACCGTCCCCTCGTTGACCACCTCGCTTCCCAGCACCTCGTTTTGGACATTGAGGAAGATCACCATGAAAGCTTCGTGCGGAAGGCCGCCAATTCGCGCGATGGCGAAATCGGCCACGGCGCGGGGCGACGAGAGGAACGGCTTCTTTTGAATCCGCTCGGCGAGGGCCGCCGCGGAGATCTCGCGCACGAGCTTCATGAGCACGGCACAGGCCGGCCCGGCGCCTTCGACGGCGGCCAACTCATGCGGAGCGGCCTCCAGAACGCCGCGCAGGCCGCCGAAACGCGCGAGGAGCGCCTTCGCGATCGGTTTGACGTCTCGTCGCCCGAGGGCGAAGGTGAGGAGCAGTTCGAGGAGTTCGTAGCCCGGTAGAGCCGCCGGGGCGGCGAGGAAACGCTCGCGAAGGCGGGCGCGGTGGCCCGCCTGATGCGAGGATGAGGCGATGTCCGACATGAGTTCTCCCTGGAGGGGAGTTGTCGGAGGGGTTTACTTGTCTGTTTTCTTGAAGCCGGCCGGCACGTCGAAGCTTCCCGCCGGAACGGGCGTGAATTCGATGGCCGTCACTTCGTGGTACGTCGAAATCGCGGGCTGGCCTTCCCGGGCCGCCTCTTTCTTTTCCTGGTTCGCGCGCATCTTTTTCTTCGCCATGTTTCCGAACAGGCTTCCGGCCGCGCCGGAGACGCCGCCCGAAAGATCGACGGCGGGTTCATCGGCCGCTTCGTCTTTCTGTTTGGCGGCCGCTTCCTTTCGGGCCGCGGTGGCGCGCGGGTCTTCAACGACGTACCAGCGGGAATCGGTGACGATCGGGAACCCGTTGATTGATTCGATCTTCTTCTTCGCCTGCGCGAGCGTGTCTTCCGCGTTCGCCTTGTCCACGCCCATCATCATGGCGAGGGCGGCGGGGTTGAAGGCCTGGCGGTCTTTCGGCGAAAGCTTCACGCCCAGCTTGTTCATGTAGGCCTGAAAGAACTTCGTTTCCTCGTCCACGGCTTTGCGGAGGGCGGCGGTCCAGGGCGTGGCCCAGACGTTGGTGTCCGACTTGAACGTCGTCACCTGCTTCGTCTCAATCTCTTCGACTTCCACGGTCAGCCGGACAGCCGTCTCGTCGGACGGGAATCCGTTGATGGTTTTCTTCCCGCCCGTCTTGTTGACGGTGAACTCCGTCTTCTTCACGCGGTGCGTCGGCTTGTCGGGCTTTTCAGGCTTTTCGGATTTCGCCGGCTTCCCGGATGTCTCCGCGGGCTCCGTTCGTTCCATGTCCTTGAACTGAGCGGAGATCGAGCGTTCGGTGTAGCTCTTCTTTGAAGGGACCACGGACCAGACCTTATCGAGGTCGACGCGTGTGATGACCACGGCGTCCTTGGGTCCCGAGAGCATGCGCATCATGCGGCCGGAGTAGGTGATGTCGGACGTGTTGCGGGACTTGTCGCCCTGGATCGAGCGTACGTCGGTGCCTTCGAAGGCGCCGAGGCCGTTGAAGCCGCCGCTTTTCATCTTCGAGCGGATGGTGACGTCCGCCGCGGCCGGGACCGCCAGCGAAACGAGGAGGAGCGGGAGGACGAGGTGACGCAGCGTCATGGCCGGCTTACATCAACGGCTGGATTTCTTTCCAGTTGTCGATGAGGAAGGTGAGGTCGGTGATGTTGAAGCCCTTGGCCTTGCCCATCTTCTCGTCGCCGTCTTTTGTGGTGTAAAAATTGCGCTTTTCAAGAAGGGCGCCGGTGTCCTTGCCGTTGACGATCCAGTGGACGATCCGCACCTTGTTGACACCACCCATCGCTTCCTGAACCGTGAGGTCTTTGATCACTTTACATTCAATGCTTTTTGCTTTGTCTTCCAAGGGAGCACCTCCGCGTGCAAATCTGCTGTCGAGTGAATGAGCATTTCACTTTCGGCGCTGAGAATCAAACAAGGACCGCTATTTAAGCCGCCCGGCGATCTCCGCGGCCGTGCCCAGTTCCGGCGCCGGCGCGACGCCACGCTCGAGGTACACCGGCCGGATCTTCACCCGAAGGGCCGGAATACGCGAAGCGAAGATCAGGGCGCCGACCACCGAAGCCGCCCCGCCGAGGGCCACGGTGACGGGCGCGCCCCAGCGCGCGGCCAGCGCGCCCGAAACCAGCCCGCCGATCGGCGCCACGCCCATGAGCGAGGTGACGTAAAGGCTCATCACGCGACCGCGCTTGTCATCGGCGGCCAGGGTCTGAAGGACGGAGTTGCTGGCCGCCATCATCACCATCACGCCGAAACCGGCGGCAAAGAGAGCCAGTTCGGATAGCCAGAAATGGCGCGACAGCGAGAACCCAATGAGGCCCACGCCGAACAGTGCCGAGCACGCGGCGATGCGCCACAGCAGGCCGCGCACCGAGCCGCGCGTGGCAAGGTAAATGGCGCCCGAGAGCGCGCCGAGGCCCGAAGCGGCGGTGAGGAAACCCATGGTACGGGCGTTGCCGCCGAGGATGTCGGTGGCGAACACCGGCATGAGGACGGTGTACGGCATTCCTGTGAGGCTCACCACGGCCAGCAGCGCCAGGAGGGTGCCGATGGGCTCGAACCCGAAAGCGTAAGCGATTCCTTCGCGAAAACCGCTCAGCATGGGTTTCTCGATCGGATTGGCCGCCGCCGGTGGCAGCCGCAGGAGCAGAAGGGAAATGATCACGGGAACGAAGCTCCCCGCGTTGAGAGCAAAGCAGGCGGTTTCGCCGACCGCCGCGATCAACAACCCGGCGACGGCGGGGCCCACCAGGCGGGTGACGTTGACGATCGTCGCGTTGAGGGCGATCGCGTTGGTCAGGTCTTCGCGACGGTCGACCAGTTCAGGAACGATCGCCTGTCGGACGGGCATGTCGAGCGAGTTCACCACGCCGAAGAAAACGTTCAGGGCAAGCACATGCCAGATACGGACCGCGCCGGTGTACGAGAGAACCGCCAGCGCGGCGGCCTGCGCCATCAGAAGCGCCTGGGTGATGAGTATCACGCGCCGCCGGTCCCAGCGGTCGGCGAGCACGCCCGCAAACGGAGACAGGAACAACATGGGGATCTGTCCGCAGAACACGGACGCGCCCAGCAAAAGGGACGAACCGGTGAGCCGGAAGACCAGCCAACTCGTGGCGAGCTGCTGCATCCACGTGCCCACGAGAGACACCCCCTGGCCCATCATATAGATGCGGAAGTTGCGGGCGCCGAAGGCGCGGAGCGTGGCGGGGAGCTTCATTTCTGCGGCGGGGGAGGGGTGACGAGGCGTTCTTTCGACGCCTTGGACAGGCGCTTGATTCCGGCTTCCCGGACGAGCGCCTGGGAGCGTGAAAGGCCTCCCTCGCGGTAAACCACGGCTACCGGCCGGCGCAGGCGCGTGTAGGCCGCGCCTTTTCCCGACGAGTGGGAGGCGAAGCGGGCCTCGATGTCCTTGGCGATGCCGGTGTAGAGCGAGCCGTCTTCGCAGCGGAGAACGTAAACGCTCCACTCGAGGGGCCCGGCCGTTTCCATGCCATGGATCATGCGAAGATATTTGTCTTTCAAGGGTTGGTCCGTCGACATTATATGATGGGAGCATGGAACTGCACGAAGAAGCATTGGCGCGTTTCGCCGAAGAATTCCAGGCCGCCGCCGGTTGCGGCCTGAAGGAGCCCACGGCCGTCACCGTGGCCACCGCCTCCGCTGACGGCCGCCCGACGGTGCGCACCGTCCTCCTTAAGTCGTTCGATACGAAGGGATTCGTCTTCTTCACGAATCTCGAAAGCCGAAAGGGCGGCGACATTCAGGAGAATCCGCGCGTGGCGCTGTGCTTCTACTGGGGACCTTTGCAGAAGCAGGTGATCGTGGAAGGCAATGCGACCCTCGTGTCCGACTCCGAGGCCGACGCCTACTGGTCGTCGCGGGAACGCGACAGCCAGATCGGCGGCTGGGCCTCCCTACAGTCCCGGCCGTTGGCCAACCGGAAAGACTTTCTTGCCCGCATCGCCAAGACCGAGGCCACTTACGCCGCTGGCCCCGTGCCTCGCCCGCCGCACTGGACCGGCGTTCGCGTCGTCCCCGTGCGCATCGAATTCTGGAAGGGCCTTCCTCATCGCCTCCACGAGCGGACGCTCTACGAACAGAACAGCGGACGATGGTCGAAAACCCTTCTCTATCCCTAATAAGCCTGAACGATCGGCCGGCCTTCCCGTAAAATTCAATAGCCACTCTCCACGGCCGGAGGCATGTCCATGATAAACGCCAATCGCGCAGGAACCCCCATCAGTGCGCCTCGCCATGAACGCAGGCGCCCTGAAAACGCCGCCGAACGCCGGTTCGTGAACGCCTGGGGTGACGCCGACGCGAAGCAGGAGGAAATGGATGCGCGCGCCCGCCAGTCTCCCTGGCAGCGCGTCCGCGAATTCTCCAACAGCCGCGCCGGCCGTATCGTCATGCTTGCCCCTCTCGGCGCCATCGGCGCCTACCTCCTCCTCCGCCGCCGAGAGGCTTGAATATGAGCAACACACCGACACTTCAGAGAAATTCCTGCGAGGAATGCGGACTGCCGCAGGAACACTGGAAGGGAAACCACGGCCGCGGAATCCGAGAATCGAAGGGGCACGCGTGCTGCATCGGCTGCGCCGAGGGTTTGGTTTGCAACTGTAGGGAGACCGGAGTCAGGAGGGTGGTCATCGTGAAAAGCGAAGAGAACAAAAAAACGTATGTGAAAAAAATGGGCCGCCAGATGAAAGATTGGCAGACCAAGATCAGCGATATTGAGAAAAACGCGAAGGCGCGCGGCGCCAACCAGAACCCGGCGGTGAGAAGCCGGCTTGAGGAACTCAAGCGCGCGCAACAGACCTCCAAGAACGGAATCAACGCGGTCAAGTCCAGCGGCGGCAACTGGGGCGAGAAGGCCAAAGGCGCGTCGGAGGGCTACCGGCGCATGAAGTTGTCCGCCGACGACGTCGGCTCCCGCATCAAGAAAAAGTAGCGGCTGAGCCCGTCACGCGGGTGACAAAAAGGCTTTACACGGCCTCTATGGAGGGAATCCGCGCGCCCAAGTACTCTGGGGTGCATGGAAAACGCCACCGAGACAGACGACGTCAAACAGTATCGCTCCATCTGGATATCCGACGTGCACCTGGGCACGCGGAACTGCCAGGCCGACTTTCTCCTCGACTTCTTTCGCTTCAACGACTCTGAATTCCTGTACCTGGTCGGCGACATCATCGACGGCTGGCAGCTGAAGAACGCCTGGTACTGGGAGCAAAGCCACAACAACGTCATTCAGAAAATCCTTCGAAAAGCGCGCAAGGGCACGCGCGTCGTCTACATCCCTGGCAATCACGACGAGTTTCTGCGCTCGTATGCCGAGCTCAAATTCGGCGGCATCACCCTCATCTCGCAGACCGTCCACCACACCGCCGATGGCCGGTCTTTTCTGGTTCTTCACGGCGACCAGTTCGACAGCGTGGTGCAGAACGCCAAGTGGTTGGCGCACCTGGGCACCATGCCTACGAGTTCTCTCTCCGGATCAATCGCTACTTCAACGCCGTCAGAAGCAAGTTCGGCTACAAGTACTGGTCGCTCTCCTCCTTCCTCAAGCACAAGGTGAAAAACGCGGTGAGCTTCATCTCCACCTATGAGAAAACGCTCGCCGAAGCGGCCCGCCGCCACAAGGTCGAGATGAAGATGATCGAGGGAATTCTCTACTGCAACAGCGGCGACTGGGTGGAGAGCTGCACCGCGCTGGTGGAACACTTTGATGGTCGGCTCGAACTGATCCAGTGGGCGAACGTCGGACAGCCGGCGAAGACGACAACGCCGGAGACCGTGCCCGCCATGTTCGCCGAAGCCGGCATTGCCGCCCAGGGCGCCCGTTGACGTTGGCCATGAAAGCTGCCGTCCTTCCTCCGACAACCGCCGGAAAGCGCCAGCGTGTCCTGGTGGCGTCGGTCTCCGCCGGAACGGGGCACGTCCGGGCGGCGGAAGCCATTGTCGAAGCGATGCGCATTGCGATGCCCCGCGTTCAGGTCGCACACGTGAACGTCCTCGAGCACGCCCGCCCGGGGTTCCGCCGTTTCTATGAGGACGGTTATTCCTTTCTCGTGAATCGCGCGCCCGCCACGTGGGCCAAACTTTACCAGTGGTCGGACCGCGCCCACGGCGTTGCCGACCGGGTTCTCAATCACCTTCAGCGCCTTCAGACCCGGGCGTTTCTCGACCTGGTGCTCGAGTTCGCGCCGCACCGTCTGCTGGCGACCCATTTTCTGATCGCTCCGCTCCTGGAAACCTTTCCGCCGCAGGCGCGGCCGCGACTCGATGTCGTGATCACCGACTTTGACGTTCACTGGCTCTGGATCCACCCCCTCGTGGACCGGTACTTTGTCGCATCGGAACTGGCGGCGAGCCGGTTGCGCGAGGCCGGCGTCGAGCCGACAAGAATCGTCCTTTCGGGAATTCCGATTCACCCCGTGTTTCTGCGGGTCGTCGATCGCGACGCGGTTCGCGACAAGCTCGCTTTGCGGGGGGAGGGGCCGGTGGCGCTGCTGCTGGCGGGAGGACAGGGATTCGGGGCGCTCCATCAAGCCGTCGCCGGGCTTTTCGCGACCACATCGCCCCTTCAGATCGTGTCGGTGGCGGGACGCAACGAGGCGCTCCGCGCCACCATCACCGCGCTCTCGCCGCCGGAAAACATCTCGCTCAAAAGCCTCGGGTTCGTGAACAACATGCATGAATGGATGGCGGCGGCCGATGTGGTGGTGACCAAGCCCGGCGGACTTACGGTGTCGGAGGGACTGGCCCGGGGCGCCGCTCTCGTGCTTCACTCCGCGATTCCCGGGCAGGAAGAACGCAACGCGAACTTTGTGGTCGGGCGCGGCGCGGGCGTTCGCGTCGACGATCTCCGGGATCTCCCGTCCGCCGTCTTTGATTGCCTCGCGGATCCCGCTCGACTGGCCGCGCTTCGCGACAACGCGGTGGGTCTGGGAAAACCGCGGGCGGCTTTCACGGTGGCGCAGGCCGCGGTGGCTGCGATCAACGCGGCATGATCCACATTCTTGTTTTCGTTCTGATCGCGGCGATCGCGTGGGCAAAAATGGAGATTGAGATCGAGGGAAAACACGGGTGGGCCGAGAAGCTGCCCACGTGGCGAATCGACAAGCACCTTCTCCTGGATCTTTTCTACGGCGGGCGCCCGCTCACCGGCTACCACGTGTGGGCGTTCACCTTCGTTCTCTTTGCCTTCCACCTGCCCTTCTTCTGGAACACGGGCTGGACGTGGCGCGCCGAATGCGGCGTGATCGCCGCCTACGACATCTTCTGGGTCACCGAAGACCTGCTGTGGTTCGTCCTCAATCCCCACTTCGGATGGAAAAAGTTCGGTCCGGCGGAGGTGTGGTGGCACCGTCGCTGGTTCCTGGGTTTACCGGTGGATTATTGGGTGTTGAGCGGCATCGCGGGGGCGCTCTTCTGGCTTTCCCGGTTACCGCTGTAACGAACGCTAGTTCGTTTTCTCGCCGCGAACGTCGTCGCGCTTGAAAAGGTGGACGATGACCTCTTCGCCTCGGAAGGCCGCGCCGACCATCCGACGCCGAATGAGTGATCCGACCGACATGTAGACAAGTTCCGACGGCCACTCGAGCTTCGACACGATGTCACCCATGGGTACCGGGCCACATGTCTCGAGTGAAAGAAGAATCTCTCCGCCGATCAGGCCCAGAGTGGTGTTCACGGACTCGGACGGCATGGCTTCAATAGCGGCAATGGCGGCAGACGGCTTGTTCTTCATGACGAGATCCCCTTATTTTGGATTGTTCCTTACCCATACGAACCAACCTCAAAATGATCGGCGGAAAGTTGATCGGTCTAGTCGTTCAACCGAACCAATGCCCGACCAGGGCCGTATCCGCTAGACCGACAAGGAGAACCATGGAGACCCCCGTCGAAGTATCCGTCGTCCCGCAATATAGGAAGCCGCGAACCTCTCAGCCCGTGAAGGCCGGCCGTCCCTATCCGTTGGGAGCGACCTGGGATGGGGGTGAATTTCGCGATCTTTTCAGCCAACGCCCAGAAAGTGGAGCTCTGCCTGTTCGACAGCCCGGACGCGACCAAGGAATCCTTGCGTATCGAGTTGTCGGAATGCACGGACATGGTGTGGCATGGCTTCGTCTCCGACATGCGCCCCGGCCAGCTTTACGGTTATCGAATTCACGGACCTTATGAACCCGCCAAGGGACACCGCTTCAATTCCAACAAAATCGTCCTCGATCCCTATGCGAAAGCCATCGCCCGCCGACTCAAATGGACCGACGCCATGTTTCCCTACAAGATGGGCTCGCCCGAAGAGGACCTGTCTTTCGACGACCGCGATAACGCCGCCGACGCCCCATTGGCTTGCGTCGTGGATTCCTCTTTCACCTGGGGAGACGACAAGTCTCCCGCCGTGCCTTGGCAGAAAACGATCATTTACGAAGTTCATCCGAAGGGCTTCACTCAGAAGATGGAGGAGTTGCCCGAGAACATCCGCGGCACTTATGCCGCCATCGGGTCGGCGCCGGTTATCGACTATCTCACGAAGCTCGGCGTGACGACCGTTGAACTGTTGCCCGTGCACGCGCACGTCGACGATAAGTTCCTCGAAGACAGGAAGCTCACGAATTACTGGGGCTACAACACGCTCTCGTTCTTCGCGCCCGAAAGCACCTACTCGGCGAGTCCGGTGGCCACCGACACGCTCCGGGAATTCAAGCAGATGGTCCGTGCTCTTCATGCGGCGGGCATCGAGGTGATCCTTGATGTCGTGTACAACCACACGGCCGAGGGCAACCACATGGGCCCGATCCTTTCTCTTCGAGGCATCGACAACGCGAATTATTACCGGCTTATGCCTGACAACGAGCGCTATTACATGGACTTCACCGGCTGCGGCAACACGCTGAACATGACAAGCCCCAAGGTCCTTCAATTGATCATGGATAGCTTGCGTTACTGGGTCACCGAGATGCACGTCGACGGCTTCCGCTTTGATCTGGCGAGCGCGCTGGCGCGCGAACTCTTCGAAGTGAACCGCCTCGGCGGCTTCTTCGACATCATTCAGCAGGACCCGATCCTTTCGCAGGTAAAACTCATCGCCGAGCCCTGGGACCTGGGCGAAGGGGGATATCAGGTCGGAAATTTTCCCATCGGTTGGACCGAATGGAATGGGAAATACCGCGACTCTGTCCGGCGGTTCTGGAAGGGAGACGGCGGGCTTGTTTCCGAAATCGCCACGCGCTTTTCCGGCTCGAGCGACCTTTACGAGAGCGGCGGCCGCCGGCCTTACGCCAGCATCAACTTCATTACCTGTCACGACGGGTTCACCCTGAAGGACCTCGTGAGCTGCAATGAAAAGCACAACGAGGCGAATGGGGAGGAAAACCGCGACGGGGAAAGCCACAACAACAGCTGGAACTGTGGCGCCGAGGGCAAAACGGACGACCCGAACGTCAACGCGCTCCGCGGGCGCCAGATGCGCAATCTGCTCTCGACACTTCTGCTGTCCCAGGGCGTCCCGATGATCTGCGGCGGCGACGAGTTTGGCCGATCCCAGGGCGGCAATAACAACGCTTACTGCCAGGACAACGACATCACCTGGTTCGACTGGAACCTCACCCAGGACCAGAAGCTCCTGCTCGAGTTCACGAAGAAACTGATCGCCATCCGCAAGGCGAACCCGGTATTGCAGCGGAGGAAGTTTTTCCAGGGTTCCATCCGGGGCCGAAAGGACATCACCTTTTTCAATCCAGCCGGCAAGGAAATGGACGACGAGGCGTGGAACAACGGGTTCGTCCGTTGCCTGGGTCTTCGCCTGGCCGGCGACATGATTGCCGACCGCGACGAGAACGGTCAGACCATCGCGGGCGACACGCTGATGATCCTCCTCAACAGCCACCTTGAAACGGTGCCTTTTGCCCTACCGACGACCAAGGCCGGTCAGGGCCTGGCAGCGAATCCTGGATACGATCGACCCACAAGTCCCTGAAGTCGTCTATAAAAAGGGCGTCCAGTATGAACTGAAGGGGCGATCCATGGCGGTTCTCCGGGTGATCAAGATCAAGAATGTCGAGAACGCCAAAATCACAGCCAAATGACCAGAACTTCGAAACCACGCGTGCGTAAGGTTAGAACTCCGGCGTCTCTCGCCGGCACAAGGAGAATTTCCATGGAAGATACCCAGGACGAGAACCGATTGGACCAGGCCCGCAGCAGCGCCCGACGCGCGGCGGCCAAAGGTGAGCGAGCGACCGAAGCGGTGGCCGACGAAGTCCAGGATGCTGGAGAAGATATGAAGAAACTTGGGAGCAAGGCCGCTTCGCGCGCCAAACTCGCCGGCGAGAACGCCTACGAGGAGTTCTCGGACGCCATCGAGTCGGGCGAAGACGACGTTGTCGACGCCGCCACCAGCGCCTGGTCGTCGTTTTCCGGGGCCCTGCGCAAAGCGTGGAAGGCCACCCAAAATGAAGTCGAGAAGAGCCCGATGCGCTCCGTGGTGATCGCCCTTGCGGCGGGCGTCGTACTCGGCGGAATCTTCTCTTCGCGCGACTAAGATCGTGACCGCGGCGGCACCCGCCGACCGCGGGCTTCGGGGGGGCGTGGTCAACATTGCTGCCGCCCTCACCATCGTTCTCATCGCGGGAATCCTGCTCAAAACGCTCCGGGTCGTTCTGGAGCCGTTCTTTATCGCCGTCTTTCTTTTTTACCTGGCCGGACCGGCCGTTCATGCTCTGGTCAAACGCCGCGTTCCCACGGGTATTGCGCATCTCATCGTCCTCGCCTTATCCGCCTCCGCGCTGATCCTGTTCGCGGGGTTGTTTATTGAAAGGGTTGACGACCTGGGCCGCCGCCTTCCAGCATTCCAAGAGCGACTTCAGGAAGTGGCAACCGCCACCGCGAGCGGAGTGTCCACCGACCTGCCATTCTTCCGCCGCCATGCGCGCGGCATAATGAAACGCGTCGACATTTTGACGCCCGCAACGAAATCGGTCGCGCGCTTCACCACCGGCCTGCTGTCGTTTTGCACCGGGACGCTTCTCGTCACCTTCTATCTGATCTTCCTGATTCAGGAACAGAAAACCCTTCCCGCGCGACTGGTGTCCATTTACGGAAAAGATCGAGCGGACCAGATACGCGAGGTGGGCGACCGCATCAACCGCAGCATCGCGCGATACATGTACATCAAGTTTCTCGCCAGCGTGTTCACGGCCGTGGGCGCGCTGATTGTGATGTGGGCGTTCAAGCTGGAGCTCGCCGTCCTGTGGGCATTCCTGCTGTTTGTGCTCAATTTCATTCCTTACTTTGGCTCGATCATCGCCTTCCTGTTTCCGCTGGCCATCGGCGTCCTTCAGTTCGACGAGATATGGAAAGTCTTCTTGATGGGCGGTCTTTTCCTGGCGATCGACAGCGTGGTCGGCAATTACTGGGAGCCGCGCGTGGCGGGGTCGCGGCTGAACGTCAGCCCGCTGGTCGTCCTGCTCGCGCTCGCCTTCTGGGGCTGGATATGGGGGACGGTCGGCATGATTCTGGCGGTCCCGATTACGGTCAGCCTGCGCTACGTACTCGAAAACATTCCCTACACCCGGTCGCTGGCCGTCCTTCTGGCCAATGAGCCCGCCTCCACCCGCGCCGTTTAGCCCGTTTCCTGGCGCCGCGAGGCCTCCCGCCCGACGAAAATAAATGCTAAACAAGCCGACCGCGACGTTCTGCCGCGTGCTGAAGAACACCCCTTCCGCATCTCAAATCCGACGGTACATATGACCATTCCGCGTAGAAACGACGTTCGTAACATCGCCATTATTGCCCACGTCGACCATGGGAAGACGACGCTGGTCGATGCCATGCTCAAACAGACGGGCGAATTCAAGGTGAAGGCCGACGCAGCGCAGGAAACCGTCATGGATTCCAACGACCTCGAGCGCGAGCGCGGCATTACCATCCTGGCGAAGAACACGTCGGTGATCTTCAACGGCACCACCATCAACATCGTCGACACTCCCGGCCACGCCGACTTTGGAGGCGAAGTCGAACGGATTCTCAAGATGGTCGATGGCGTGCTCCTCCTCATCGATGCCTACGACGGCCCGATGCCCCAGACCCGCTTTGTTCTCAAGAAGTCTCTCGAGCTCGGGCTTTGCCCGATCGTCGTGGTCAACAAGGTCGACCGCCCCGGCGCCCAGCCGCACGTCGCCCTCGACCGCACGTTCGCGCTGTTCGTGGACCTTGGCGCCACCGACCCGCAGCTCGACTTCGCGACGGTCTACGCGTCGGGCCGCAACGGCACGGCGTCGCTCGATCTCGACCATCAGCAGACGGACTTGAAGCCGCTGTTCGAAACCATCGTAAAGAGTGTTCCCGCCCCGGCCGCTGAAGTGGACAAGTCCACGCAGATGCTGATCACCATTCTCGGCCACGACAACTTCTTGGGACGCATCGCCATTGGCCGCCTCTTCGCGGGCAAGATCAAGAAGAACCAGCCGGTGACGCTCATCAAGCGAGACGGAGAGAAGAAGAACTTCCGCATCACCAAGATCCTCAAGTACTCGGGACTCACCCAGTACGAAATCGACGAGGCCCTTGCCGGAGACATCATCTCCGTCGCCGGCGTCGAGGACGCCAACGTGGGCGACACCATCGCCTCCGTCGACAACCCCGTGGCGCTCTCGCCCATGTCCATCGACGAGCCCACGCTCGCCATGGACTTCATGGTGAACGACAGCCCGTTCGCGGGCCAGGACGGCACGTTCCTCACCTCGCGCCACCTGCGCGAACGGCTCGAGCACGAACAGCAGATCAACGTCGGCCTGCGAATCGAGGAAATAGGATCGAACACCGGCACGTTCCGCGTGGCCGGCCGCGGTGAACTTCACCTCTCCATCCTCATTGAAACCATGCGTCGCGAAGGCTTCGAGCTGTCCGTCTCGAAACCCGAAGTGATCGACAGGGTGGAAGACGGCGTCCGCAAGGAACCCGCCGAATACCTGCTGCTCGACATCGAGGAGCAGTATCAGGGCCCCGTGCTCGAGTGCCTCGGCATCCGCGGCGCGGACATGAAGGACATGAAGCTCGAAGGCAAGCGCATGCGCATGGAGTACGTCATCACCGCGCGCGCGCTCATCGGCTTCAAATCGGAATTCCTCACGCTCACGCGCGGCAGCGGCCTCATGCACCACAGCTTCTTCGGCTACGTTCCCAAGGTCAAGGGCGAGCGCACGCGTCTCAAGGGCGTGCTGATCGCGCTTGAAGCCGGCCTCACCACCGCTTACGCGATCGAGAGTACGCAGGAACGCGGCTCCCTGTTCGTTCCGCCGGGCACTCCGGTGTACGCCGGCATGGTCGTCGGGGAGTGTGCGCGCGACAATTCGCTCACGGTGAACCCGTGCAAGAAAAAAGCGCTCACCAATATGCGCGCCTCCGGTTCCGACGATGCGCCCACGCTGACGCCTCCCCGCATCATGAGCCTCGAGCAGTCCATTGAGTTCATCGAGTCCGACGAGCTCGTGGAAGTGACGCCGAAGAACCTGCGCATCCGCAAGAAGCAGCTGGATCCGAACATGCGCAAGCGCGCGCAGAACTCCGCCGCGAGCAAAGAACTGAACGACTAGGGACGCGGGGTCCGGACGGACCCGGCACTAATTTCGGACGGTGTCTCCGCGGGACATCGACAGGCCGGTGGCCGACGATGAGCGGAACTTGATGGGGAGCGATTCCTGGCGTTTTCCGTCGACGACCCGGTACACGCCGAAGTGCAGGTGCGGCTGGGAAGAAAATCCTGTGTTGCCCGAGTAGCCGATCAGGGAACCTTCCTCCACCGCGTCGCCCTCGGCGACGGTCACCCCGTCCTTGCGAAGATGCAGATAGACCCCGACGGTCCCGTCGGAGTGAAGAACGCGTACATAATTTGCCTTATCGAACAGGTCTCGCCCGCCCGAACCGTCCTGGTCGCCCCGAACGTTCATCACGCGCCCGCCGCGCGCAGCGTAAACCGCCGTACCCTCGGGCATCGCCCAATCAACGCAGAACTCGTCGTCACCAATGTGGCTGAACGTTCCATTGAAGCTCTGGATGACCGTGAAGGCCGTTCCAATGGCATAGGGAAGCCGGTACTCAAAACTGAGATCTGGAACCGCGCCCGCCGCGCCCGACGTCCAGTTATATTCGTACTGCCACTGGCCCGCCCTCTCCGCATCGACAACGTCCAGTCGAAGCGCTTGAACACTGTCGCCGGGCATGAGGGTTCGCGTCTGAGGAAGGGGTTCGTCGGAAAGAAGGTTCTCTATCGTGGGGAAGTCGAGGGTCATGGTGATGGGATACGGCTTCGGATTGGCGATGGTGAACGCCACGACCTTGCCACCGTCCATCGGAACCGGAGTGATGTTCAACGGCTCCGCCGACACCTGCGATGTGGCCATCACGCCGGACAGAAGTGAGAGCAACCAGAGTTTGTTCAAACGTTTGAATGGCATAAGTGAAAAAGCGGTGGTGAGGCGCTTCGACAAAAATACATCCATTTGGCGCTAAGGTCAAGAGCGATGGCGTTCCCATGCCTTCCATTTTTCGGCCATGCGCAATAAAGACGGCTCCGTCGAGCGTTCGGAAATCCGATCAATGTCCACCCACGCGAGGTCATGGGACTCTCCGCCGACCAGGAAAAGGTCGTTTCCGGCGCGAAAGGCAAAGCGCACATCGAAGTGCAAATGCGCGGGTTCGCCCTCACGCGCGGGGATGGGATGGACGTCGAGATCGAAAATCTCCGGGCTCTCGACAGCGATGGCGTCGATTCCCGACTCCTCCCGCGCCTCCCGCAGCGCCACCGTCAGGACGTCGGCATGGCCGTCCGCGTGGCCACCGAGCTGGAGCCAACGGTTGAGCTTGCGATGATGCGTGAGCAGGACGCGCCGGCCCGCGTCGTCCACCAGCCAAGCAGAGCCCGTGATATGGCCCTCGGGACACGAGCGCTCAAAGCATGCGGGCTCCCGGCGCACGAAATCGGCGAGCCGCCGCGCCTGGGCGGCATCAGCAGCATCGACCGGACGGTAGCGTTCGAGGAGAGAAAGGAGCGCCGCGCGGTGGGACACCGTCTCAGGCCTTGACGATCGTCCAGAGGCCGATGGCCATGAACCCGGCGCCCGCCACGTAAGAAAGGGCACGCGGGCTGACGTATCTGCCGACCACGGCTCCGGCCATCACGCCGATGGCGGACGTCAGGACCAGGGCCGCGGCGGCACCGAGAAAAATCGTCAGGCGCGCGTGCTCGCCACGGGCGGCGAACAACATCGTGGCGAGTTGGGTCTTGTCACCCAGCTCGGCGAGAAAAACGGTAGAAAAAACCGTCATCAACAACCGAATGTCCATGGAAACTCCTTTCGGAAAAGTTTCAGCGGCCGGCGGAGACCGGCGCGCCCGCGGTGGCGAAGCCCATGCGGTCCTTGCCCTGGCGTTTCATGGAGTACATCAAATTGTCAGCCGCTCGTATCATCTCGTCGACGCTCACCGGCGGCGTCGCGTAGGTGACGCTGCCGATGCTGAAGGTGGCCGGCCATCCGTTCTTCTTCATGGCCGCGCCCAGCCGGGCGTGAATCTTCTTCAGGATGTCGTCGGCGTGAGGCGCCCCGGTTTCCGGAAGCAGGACAGCGAACTCGTCGCCGCCCAGGCGCGCAACCAGGTCCACCTCGCGAAGCCCGTTTTTGATCGTCTGCGCCGTGAGGCGGAGCAGGGCGTCGCCTTGGTTGTGCCCGAACTTATCGTTGATCGCCTTGAAGCCATCGACATCCAGGTAAGCCAGGATGAACGGCCGACCGTAACGCCGTGAGCGCCGGATTTCCGCCGTAGCGAGTTCGCTGAAGTAACGCCGGTTCGCGACGCCGGTGAGAAAGTCCGTCCGCGCGGCGCGGCGCTCTTCTTCCACCGCCTGACGCAGGGCGGACAGGGCGAACGTCGCGAGGAGAAAGAATGCGGAACGAACGAGAGCGTGCCAGACCGGAAGGTACATGACCAGCCAAGGCGCCCGAATTCGCTCGCCCAGGGTCCACAGCGCCATGCACAAGGCCGCCATCACGATACCCGGGCCACGCCCGCGTGACCACGCCACCAGCGCCACGGGCACGAGGTGAAAACGTGAAAGGCCCATGTAATACCCGGTGGTGTGGTCGGCGTAGGCGATGACGATCGCCAGCAGAAGCGCCCAGGAAAGCGCTCGGACGGGGCTCAACCGCGCCAGTTGCTGGGAAAAGCGCACCAGCAGCGGTGGATAGGGCATTCCGGTGACCGGGTTCAGCTTGATGGAGGGACGACGGAAAAAGAAGGGCAACCGACACCTCGGAGGAAGAGAGCCTCCTTAAGAGTACGGTAGTCCGACGCGTCAGTTGGCGGGAACGGTTTTTTCACGCGCCCACTCCCGGAGCGCGTGAATTCGGTCGGCCATGGTCACGGACAGGGGGCGGGTCATGCGAATTTCATTGAGAAGAAGAGGTGTTTCAAGCGCCGCCTTTGAAGCGAAGGCCGTGTAAAGCGCCGAGACCACGGACTGTTCGATCTCGGCCCCGCTGAAGCCCTCCGAGGCGGCGGCCAGGGCCGGAATGTCGAACCCGCGGGGATCACGGCCGCGCTTCTCGAGGTGGATGCCGAAGACCGCCGCGCGCGTTTCGGGGTCGGGAAGGTCCACAAAGAAAATTTCGTCGAACCGTCCTTTGCGAAGCATCTCCGGCGGCAGCTTCTGGATGTCGTTGGCGGTCGCGATCACGAAAACGTCGGCCCTGCGCTCCTGCATCCACGTCAACAGCTGGCCCAGGATGCGGGCCGACACGCCGCCGTCGTCGCTGCCTCCCTCGGACGGCGCAAACAGCTTCTCGATCTCGTCGAACCAGAGCACAACGGGCGACATCCGTTCGGCCATCAGGAACGCGCGCTTGAGGTTCTTTTCCGTTTCGCCGAGGTACTTGTTGTAGAGCGCGGAAGGATCGAACTTAAGAAGCGGCAATCCCCATTCCATGGCCACCGCCTTCGAGCACAGGCTCTTGCCGCAGCCCTGAACGCCGAGCAGAAGCACGCCCTTGGGAAACGTGAGGCCGAACTGCCGCGCCTGCGCGGGGTTGGTGATGATTTCCTTGCGCTTGGCCAGCCAGGCCTTGAGCCCTTTCAGGTCAGCGATGGAGCGGAAGCTGGACTCGAGGGGGTAGTACTCGAGGAGGCCGTCCTTCTCAATGATGGACTTCTTCGCGTCGATCACGGCGCGAAGGTCGGACGAGTCAAGAATGCCGTCCTCGACCAGGATGCGCGTAAGGATCTTGCGGGCTTCCATGAGCGTGATGCCGCGCAAATTGAATACGAGCCTTCCGGCCTCGTCGGAGGTCAGGCGAACCGTGATCTTTTTGCGCGACGAGACGTCCCGGATCACGTTCCGAATCAGGTCGACGATATCTTCTTGCGCAGGCTCCGGCAGACGCACGTGCGTGCACAAGGGGAGGAGGGATTCGGGCAGCGTGACGTCCGCGCCGGAGATGAACATGGCGGCGTTACGCCGCATCATCGCCGTCGCCGTGTCCTTCACCCGCTGCTGAACCAGGCGGTCGTCGAGGTAACCGGCGAGACCGTGGAAGTAATAGACGGCGGGTTCGGTGGCACGTTCAGCCAACTGAAGCGCCGTGGCGAGGTCGGTGCTGCCTTCGGCGGCCATCTCGAGCGGCCAGCGGCGAAGGCCCTTGGTCGCGCTCCACTCGAAAAACCGGAGGTGGTTACGATCGGCCAGATGCTGGAGCAGGACAACGGCCCGCTCGTCTTCGGCCGTGTCGAGGTAGATGAGCCCGAAATGAGAGCGGATGAGGAGCTCGATGTCCTTAAGCTTGGCGGTGCTTTCCATGCGCGGGTAGCGTTCCAATTTCGGCCCACTTTGGCAAGCGTGGCCCGGTGCCAAGCGTTTCCAAAAATGTCATCTTTTCCGCCGCACCATCCACAATGTGCGGTCCCGCCTGCTCCCCATTACATCAAAGAGGAATGACATGAAACGAGTCGTCAATTTTTATCCCGGTCCCGCCGCGCTTCCGCTCGCCGTCCTCGAAAAAGCCCAGAGCGAACTGATCGATTACGCCGGCAGCGGCATGTCGGTGATGGAGCTCAGCCACCGGTCTCCTGAATTCGAGGCGATCCTCGACCGCGCGGAAAACGGTCTTCGCCGGCTCATGAACATTCCCGCTGATTACGCCGTCATCTTCGTCGGCGGTGGCGCGAGCCTGCAGTTTTCCATGGTTCCGATGAACATCGGCGTCGCGGGCAAGAGCCCCGACCTCGTCCAGACTGGCACGTGGAGCAAAAAGGCGTTCACCGAGTTCAAGAAAGTGGGCGACGCGCGCGTGGCCGGCACCGGCGAAGCCGGCAAGTTCATGGAGATCCCCAAGGGCGCCGACCTCCAGTTCAGCCCCGACGCGTCGTTCGCTTATGTGTGCTCGAACAACACCATCGAGGGAACGCAGTGGAGAAGCTACCCGAACACCGGCGCCGTTCCGCTCGTGGCCGACATGACCTCCGACATCATGAGCCAGCCCGTCGACGTTTCGAAGTTCGGCCTCATCTTCGCGGGCGCGCAGAAGAACCTCGGCCCCGCCGGCGCCACCGTCGTCATCGTCCGCAAGGACCTGGCCGAGCGCGCCTCCGACAAGATCGCCACCATGCTCCAGTACCGGACCCACATCAAGGAACGTTCGCTCTACAATACGCCGCCCTCGTTCCCGATGTACATGATCGCCCTCGTCGTGGAATGGATGGAGAAGGAAGGCGGCGTCAGCGCGATCCACAAACGCAACGAACAGAAAGCGAAGCTTCTCTACGACATCATCGACGCCAGCGGTGGGTATTACCTCTCGCCCGTCGACAAAGCCGACCGTTCGCTGATGAACGTCGTTTTCCGCATCAAGAATGACGAGGCGCTCGAGAAGAAGTTCACCGCCGAGGCCGCGAATGCGGACCTTATCGGCCTCGAGGGCCATCGCTCGGTGGGTGGTATGCGCGCGTCCATCTACAACCTCCAGACCGTCGATGGCGTCTCCCGGCTCGCGCAGTTCATGACCGACTTCCGCAGGAAGAACGGCTGAGCCCGGAAACTTCAGGTCCTTCCTTCATTCGGCGCACTGATGGGCGGAACCGGGTTTCCCCGGAACGGCTCCATCAGCACCAGCGCCATCAGCGGCATCAACCACACCAGATAGTTGTTATGGAACACCGTGCCGCTGACGAGCACCGCCACGTGCGCCACCAGCAGGTAGTCCAGCTCCGCTCGCGCGCCGCCCTTCTTCAGCCAACGCCAACCGAAACCCGCGCAGAAACCCAGCGCCGCCAATGAGAGGGCTTTTCGCGCGGGCGGCGGCAGATAATGCGCCACCGCGGTACTGTCGGTATATCGATTCAGAAAAGGGTAGCTCAGATTGTTCCAAAACCCGGCCGGGTCCCAGGCAATGAAGGGGGCAAAGCTCGCCGCCACCACGCCGACCGCGAGCAGGAGCGCGCGCGGCTCCCGCGCCAGCAGCGGCAGCCAGATCAGGCCCGGCAGAGGCTTGGCCCCGATGCTCAATCCAATCGCCAGGGCCGCGAGCATCGGCCGTTCGCCGCGCCGAAGGAAATAGAAGGCGAAGGCCAGCGCCGTTGGCAAAAGGTCGGAATGCGCCTGGATGAAAATCTCCCACCGCATGGGGCGGGTCCACACCAGCAGTACCCCCACCGCCGATGCGGCGAAAAGTGACCCGGTCTGTTTCTTCACCAGTGGAATAAGGAACGCGAGGCCGATCACCATGAGAAGGGCGTGCGCCAGGATAAAGCCGCTTTCCCACAACGCAGCGACGAACGGCGCGTAGAACGCGAGAATGACGGGCCCGTAACGGAAGCCCATGGAATGGAGCCGCCGAAACACGGCCTCGCATGGCCCGAAACCGGGAGGATCGGGGAGCACGGGCGCCAGAAGAGCCGCGCCACGCTCAACCCAGGCCTTCTCCACCCACGCGCGGGATTCGCTGACCGAACCACATCCAAGGGATTCGAACTGCGTGAGGTCGTGGCCAAAATCGTGCGGCTGAAGAAACGTCGTCGGCCCGTAGGGATTGGCGCGAAGGCGCATCAGCTCGAGGGCGCGCGAAATTCCCTGGGCTTGGTCGGAGTGCACCGCCTTCATGGATCGGGCTTGCGCGAACGTCTGACCTGCCAGCAGTGCCAGGAACGTCGCTCCAATGATGAACACGAGGCGCATCTCGCGGGCCCACCTGGCGTCGACCGCGGCGTCACGAGGTCCCGGACGAGCCAACCGGCGAAAGCCGTAGGCCACCGCCGGGATGGCCAACAAAACGACGAACCGCTGGCGGCCCGCCCCATAGTCGAATACCCGGAAGAGCTGAAGGAACGCGAAAACGGCCGCGATCCACCCGAGCGAGAGGAGGTACAGCCGATGCCGGGAGAGAAAAGCGCTCATGTCCTTTGGGGTTCCGGCGAAACCGCGCGGGAAATTTTACGGAAGGCCGTCAGCGCGGCGTCGCGCGCCTGAGCGTGGTCGACGATGGGCGCGGGGTAGGTTGACCCGAGCTTCACGCCGGCCTTCTCGAGCACGTCCGGCGGCGCCTGCCACGGTTTGTGAATCCATCGGGCGGGCAGCTTTGCGAGCTCCGGAACCCAACGGTGAACGTAGGTCCCTTCGGGATCGAATTTCTCGCCCTGGAGCGTGGGGTTGAAAATTCGAAAGAACGGCGCGGCGTCGGCGCCGCACCCCGCGGCCCACTGCCAACCGAGCGTGTTGTTGGGGAGATCAGCGTCCACGAGCGTGTCCCAGAACCAGCGCGCCCCTTCCCGCCAATCGATGCCGAGGTCCTTCACGAGAAAAGAGGCCGTGATCATCCGCACGCGGTTGTGCATCCAGCCCGTGTGCCAGAGCTCGCGCATGCCGGCGTCGACAATAGGATAGCCCGTGGCGCCCTTTTTCCAGAGCGCAAACGCGGCGCCGGGCGCGCGCCACGGAAATTTTTCGAAAGCGTGCCGAAGCGGATGGTCGGCGGTTGCGGGAAAGTGATGAAGGAGATGGTGGGCGAACTCGCGCCAAATGATCTCGTTGCGAAAACGTCGGTGCGACGCGGCGGCCGCCGGGTGGCGGGGCGCTTTCAGAAGGGCGGCGTTTACCTGCCGCGGGCTGATCTCACCAAAATGGAGGTGAGGCGAGAGGCGAGAGGTCCCCGCCACGCCCGGAACGTCGCGCCCTGTGTCGTAGCCGTCCAGGGCGCGCTTGAGGAACACGGACATCGCGCGCGCTGCCCCCGCTTCTCCGGGAATCCAACCTTCCCGAAGGCCGCCGTCCCAGCGAATGGTGGGAAGGAGCGCCAGCGACGCCAACGAATCCGAATTCGGCCATCGATCGGGAGCGGGGATGGTTCTGGGAGCGGCGAGCGGGGCGCCAGCGGGCGGCATTGCGTCGTGCGCCCGCGAGAATGGCGTGAACACCTGGTAGGGCTTTCCCGAGCCCGTGGCGACCTCCGCGGGTTCACGCAGAAGAGCGCCGTTGAACGACCTCGCTTCGATTCCGTCGGCGGCCAAGCCGGCCTTCACGCCAGCGCTCGATTCCTCGGAAGCGGGCTCGTAACGTCGGTTCCAGTACACCGAAGACGTCCCGCTATCCCTGGCCAGATCGCGCAACGCCGCGAGCGCGGGCCCTCGGCGAATGATCAGGCGGCTTCCGCGTTCCCGAAGGGAGGTGTCCAGCGCGGCGAGCGATTGGTGAAGCCACCACCGGCTGGCCGCCCCGGGCGGCCACCGCCCGTCATCGTCGGGAGACCAGACGAAGACCGGCACCACGGCCCCGCCGTTCGACAACGCCGCGGCCAGCGCGGGGTTGTCGCCGATCCGGAGATCGGAGCGGAACCAGACGAGGTTCAGAATTGGACCTTGGGCACGGCCTTCGCGCCTTCCGACGCTTCGAAGTAAATGTCCTTCTTCTCGAACCCGAAGAACTTCGCGGCGAGGTTGCTCGGGAACGACCGCACGCGGAGGTTGTAGTCCCTCACGGTCTCGTTGAAGCGCATGCGCTCAACGGAAATCCGGTTCTCGGTTCCGGCCAGTTCGTCCTGGAGGCTCTGAAAGTTCTGATTGGATTTCAGCTCCGGGTAACGCTCCACGATGACGAGCAGGCGCGAGAGCGCGCTGTCGAGCTGGCGGTTGGCATTGATCTTGTCCGGGATGGTGTTCGCGCCCGCGAGTTTCGCGCGCGCATCGGCCACGCCGATGAAGATGTCCTTTTCCTGCTTGGCGTAACCCTTCACGGTGTCCACCAAATTGGGAATGAGGTCGGCGCGGCGCTGCATGACATTCTCCACCTGCGCCCAACTGGTGCTGATGCTTTCATCGGCGGCCACCAGCCCGTTGCGCGAACCGATGACCGACATGGCTCCCAACGCCACCACGCCCACGATCACCCCAAGAATAATAAGCCCTTTCTTCATTGATTCCTCCTTAGGACGCGGAATACGCGTCGACGAAATTGACGGTGTTTTGAAGACCGGTCAGCAGACGGTCAAACAGCTGATCCGGCGTGAGGCCGCGCGGGAGACGTTCGCCCTGGCGAATGCGCCAGACCGTCTCCCAGGCGTCGGCGTCGATGGCCACGCGCGCCTCCAGGGACCGAAGCACCTGCGGCGTGCTCGAGGGAACGCGCTCACCCACGAGTCTCAGCACGCCCCGGAAAAGCGATGCAAGCGAAGACAGCGCGCGCGCCATCAGCTCTTCAACGGGCGCGCCTCGCGCCGCGGCGTCGAGGTATCCCTGCCGGAGCAGGAGCAGCTTGGAGCGAAGCTCGAATTCCAACTGCCGCCGGAGGTGTTCGGGGCGGAACTCGATTCCACTCAGCGCCGCGGCGTCGCCAAAAAGGATCCGATGGCGGTCGCGTATGTCCGCCAGTTCGATGGGGAACACGTCCTGCGATCGACGGATCTGGCTGTCGATGACGACGACGGGCGGCTTGTTGCCGCCTTTCACCCAGGCGCCGATCAGCGGGGAAATGACCTTCAGGATGGAGACGTCGGCCTTATCGGCGACGATCAGAAGGTTGATGTCGGAATATTTTCGCGTGCGATCGCCGACGGCCGCGGATCCGTAAATAGCCACGGTCTTGAGGCTCGCGCCCATGGCGGTCTTTAATTTTTCAGTGAACTGTTCCGGTGTCTGCATGATTTCTCCTTGATCTACCACCCGCGGGAAGCGCCGCCGCCTCCCGAGCTTCCGCCGCCGAACCCGCCGAACCCA
>Ga0163151_10002391_pt1 | contig 29221 bp, 25 predicted proteins | sample OliLakLV19MP5IB2_FD_145596 | JGI IMG/M metagenome (GOLD analysis project Ga0163151, IMG submission 145596) | Freshwater microbial mat bacterial communities from Lake Vanda, McMurdo Dry Valleys, Antarctica - Oligotrophic Lake LV.19.MP5.IB-2 | ecosystem: Environmental > Aquatic > Freshwater >...
CGAAGCCCTCGCCAAGCGCGCCGTCATCGAGGCCATCCTCGCCAAGCACGATGCCGCCACCGGCGGACGCCGCTTCAATGCCCTGCTCGCCACCGCCTCCATCAATGACGCCATCGAATACCACGCCCTTTTTGCGACCCTCCAAGCCGAGAAACAAGCCGCCGACCCCGACTTCCAGCCGTTGAATATCGCCTGCGTCTTCTCCCCGCCGGCCGAGGGCGACAAAGACGTGCAGCAGATTCAGGAAGACCTGGCGCAGGAAAAAGAGGACAACGCCGTCGAGCCCGAGAAAAAGAAAGCCGCCCTCAAGGCCATCCTCGCCGACTACAACACCCGCTACGGCTCCAATCACACCGTCAGCGAGTTCGACCTCTACTATCAGGATGTGCAGAAGCGCATCAAGGATCAGCAGTATTTTCAAAGTGGCGGGAGCTTCCAGCTCCCAATGGCGCAGAAGGGAGCAGGATGCTCCCGCCACCATCTAATCGACCTCACCATCGTGGTGGACATGCTGCTCACCGGCTTCGATTCCAAATACCTCCAAATACCTGAGCACGCTCTATGTGGACAAGAACCTCAAGCACCACGACTTGATCCAGGCCTTCTCCCGCACCAACCGCGTGCTCAACGGCACCAAGCCCTTCGGCAACATCCTCGACTTCCGCCAGCAGCAGGCGCCGTGGATGCCGCCATCGCGCTCTTCTCCGGTGAAAACGCCGGACCCAAAGCCCGCGAAATCTGGCTCGTGGACAAGGCCCCCGTGGTCATCAAGAAACTGGAGGACGCCGTGCAGAAGCTCGACGCCTACATCGCCACCCTGAAAGCGGGCGAAGCCCTCAGCGAAACCACCATCCGCGAGGGCTACCAGCACTTTAAAGCCGAGAAACAGTCGAAAGAACTCGCCGGCCTCGCCACCGCCGCCATGCAAGCCTTCGTGGACGGCATCCTCCAGCGCATGATTTTCGATGGCGAGCAGTTGGGCGACCTCATGGCCCCGCTCGGCCTCGGCTGGAAAGCCCGCACCCAGGCCGAACTCGCCCTCATGGACGAACTCACCCCGCTCCTGCGCAAACGCGCCCAAGGTCGCGACATCTCAGGACTGAATGCGTATGAGACCCACAAAAAAGGCTGATGCAGCAGCTTTTCCCATCCCCGGAGGAGATGGAAGCATGAACGCGGTATTCCGAATGCCCCAAAGGGGCACCGCATGCCAGCCCGGAGAATCCGGCACGGCATTTGTCTCCCACCGCCCCAACGGGGCATCCGCATACCAGCCCAGGGCAACGCCCTGGGAAATCGGGACACGCCATTCCTGCGTTCTGAAGGAACGCCGCATACCGTCGGTTTGCCACCCCGCGCCTGATCGCACGCTATGCGCCGTTCCTTCAGAACGGATGGATAATTGTTGCCAATACCCAGGGTTGCACCCTGGGCTGGTATGCGGTGCCCCGTTGGGGCAAAAATGCGCCTCCCCTTGGGGCCTGAATTACGTTGAAGAACCGATCATGCCGCAATCTCTCTCCAACATCCTCATCCACTTGATCTGGAGCACCAAAGAACGCCATCCTTGGTTGGAACCCGGCATCCGGGAAAAGACTCATGCGTTTCTGGCCGGTGCCGTGCGCCAATGTGACTGTGAGTCTTTCAAAACAACGCCAGAGCCGTCTATTACGAAAGCCAATTGCAGTCTCCAGCCGCGGTTCCTGATTCTTCCACGAAGCTGACTGCTTCCGAGTTGCGGGCCAGATTGACAAGCCTTCAAATTCTCTCCCCGTCCACGGCCAATTTGTTTTCATTGCGCGCTGGTCGGGTGCAGTTTGTGCCTTACCAGTATAGACCCGTCCTCAAACTGATTCGCTCTGACCGGCCTCGTTTGCTTATCGCTGATGAAGTTGGGGTTGGAAAAACCATCGAGGCTGGCCTCATTATCAAAAAGCTTCGCGCCCGGATGGATTTGTCCTCCGTCCTGATTATTTGCCCCAAGGCTCTCGTCTCGGAAAGAAAATGGTTCCTTGAAATGAAACGTTTCGATGAACACTTCACCGCGCTCGACAGCAGGTTGCTTCGGCACTGCCTGGATGAAACGAATCTGGAAGGCGAATGGCCATCTCAATACGCCAAAGCAATTCTCCCGTTTTCTTTGTTCGATTACAGACATTGGCGAGGGAACCAAAGGGGAGGACGACGACAAAATTGGGAGCTTCGGTGTCGGCTTCAAAGCGGTTTTCGCTTATTCTGAAACACCAAGCATCTATTCACCCTCATATTCTTTTAAAATCACGGATTTAGTTTTGCCGACGGAGATCCCAGCCGCGAGTGATCTAAGCGGTAAAACGCGCTTTGAATTTCCTTTTAACAATCCGAAAAAAATCCTTCAGGAAGCACATTCTGAGTGCAGGCGGGATTGGAACAATTGGCGGAAACAACATTACTCTTCCTCTCGAATCTCAAATCGATTAACTGGCGGATGAATGGACAGCACGATGGCTCAGTTCTCCGTCAGGAACATTCCGAAAATCACATTAAAGTTTTGAAAAGTAGTGGCGGCAAAATCACCTCGAGTTCTCACTTCTTGCGATTTTCAAACCCTGTTGAGGGTGTGAAAAACAACGTGTTTCCGTTGCCTAGGTGCCTAGGAAACGCGACAGCGTAAGGGTGTGATCCGCCCCATCCTGCCGGTATGCGTCGATGCGCTCCGTGTGGAGGATACCTTCGATTTGCTGGAAAAATGCCGGGTTCATGAGCGGAGGAACCGAAGCGCGGCGTGAAAATCGGGTGTCGCGGGGAGAGCAAGTGCTGTCGCGGGAGAGCAAGTGCTTGACTCGGTTTTGAGGCTTACATAGTCTCTCGGGCTCGCGACCTCCGGGCAGAGGATGAGCGATCAATTTTGACGATGGAAAGGTTATCTCTGTGAATGTTACCGTAGAAAATTTAGCTCCTTGTAAAAAACTGTTGCGCGTGGAAGTTGACGCCCAGGAGGTTGAAAAAACTTTTGATGCCGTAACCCGGGATTTTCAACGCCAGGTCAGGCTACCGGGGTTCCGCCCCGGAAAAGCCCCCCGTGAGATGGTGGAGAAACGTTTTTCCAACGACATCCAGGATGAGGTCAAAAAGAAAATCATCCCCGATTCCTTCAAAAAAGCGGTGACCGAGCAGAAGCTCGAAGTCGTGGGCAACCCGGACATCGAAGAAATCCAGTTCAGCCGAGGCCAGAACCTCCAGTTTGCAGCCACAGTCGAAACCGCTCCTGAATTCGAAATCCCAGATTATAAAGGCCTCCCGGTCCGCCTGGAAATCAGGCAGGTCACTGATACCGATGTCGAGCGCGCGATGCAGATGCTGCGCGACCGCCATGCACAATTCAACACGGTGACCCGTGAGCTCCAGGATGGCGATGTGGCGGTTGTCAATTATTTCGGTCGTTGTGAAGGCAAACCGATTCTGGAACATGCTCCGACGGCGCGCGGACTCACAGAACAGAAAAGTTTCTGGATCAACATTGAGCCAACCTCTTTCATTCCCGGTTTTGCCGAACAGCTCAAAGGCTTGAAGGCCGGCGACAAAAAAGAAGTGGCTGTGGATTTCCCGGCTGATTTTGTCACCCCGCAGATCGCCGGAAAAAAAGGCGCTTACGATGTGGAGATTGTGGAAGTGAAGGAAAAGGCGGTTCCTGCAATGGGAGACGAACTGGCCAAAGCCTACGGAGCGGAAAACCTGGAGGAATTGCAGAACGGTGTCCGTCACGACCTGACGGAAGAACTGAAACGCAAACAGAACGCAGAAATCCGGAATCAGGTAGTCCATTTGATGCTGACCAAAATCAATTGCGAACTGCCCGAAAACCTGGTTTTACGCGAGACTCGCAACGTGGTTTACAACATTGTAAACGAAAACCAGCGTCGAGGAGTTTCCAAGGAAGCGATTGATGAAAAGAAGGATGAAATCTTCGCCTCGGCCAGCATCAACGCCAAGGACCGGGTGAAGGCATCGTTCCTGTTCGAAAGGATCGCGGAAAAGGAATGGATCAAGGTCGAGCAGAAAGATTTGGCCAACCGCATCGGACAGATGGCCTCGGCGAATCAAATACCGGTTGAGAAACTGGTGAAAGACCTGCAAAAGCGAAATGCCTTCCAAGAGATCTACGAACAGTTGATGAACGAAAAAGTGATCGATTTTCTGGTGTTGAACGCACAGGTGGAAGAAATTCCCGTCGCCCCGCAGGCATGAACGGACCTTTTACATTTGCAAAGCGCCCTTCCTGGGCGCTTTTTTCTTTTCCACAGAACCTTCTGACGCGATTCTAGCGGCAAATTCCGGCACTCAGCGTACGGTGAAAACGAAATTCCAGGTTCATTTTTATTTGGCCCGAAGCCGTTCAGTTATGCTTTAACAAAAGTCGCAAACTTGTTTCAACTTGATCCAGCATCTTTATGAAGCGCATTGTAAATCTCGTCCTGATCATCGCCCTGTCATCCTTCCTGACCACGGTTGCAATCGCTCAGGTCAAATCGAGGGCCAAGGCCGAACACATTGTCTTGATTGTCTGGGACGGAATGCGCCCTGATTTTGTCCGTCCAAATTATGCGCCCAATCTTTACAATCTGGCCCGGCAGGGAGTGTTTTTCAAAAATCACCGGTCCTCGTTCATAACTTCCACCGAGGTCAATGGGACTGTCCTGGCCACAGGCGTCTATCCTGACCGAAACGGCATCATGGCCAACAGCGATTACCGGCCAGAAATCGGGTGGCTGGGCCCTACGGGAACGGAAAGTGTGGAAGCAGTTCGAAGAGGCGATCTTCTGACGGGTGGAAATTACCTTCAAGTGCCAACCTTTCCGGAGACTTTGCAGAAAGCTGGAATTCCCACAGTGGTGGCGGGAACGAAGGCCGTGACCATTCTCTTTGATCGTTCCAACAAACACCTCAACAAAGCCGGGGAAAATTCCGTCACACTTTACAAGGGACGCACCATTCCATCCACCCTTCTGCCCGCGCTCAACAAGGCCAATGAAAAGAGTTTTCCAGGAACGGTGACGCATCCCAACAAGGATCAGGATGCCTGGACCACGAAATCGCTGACTCATGTCTTGTGGCGCAAGGGACTGCCCAAATTCAGCGTGCTCTGGTTGAGCGAACCTGACGCTTCGCAACACGAAACCGGGCTCGGATCCGAAACTAGCCTGGCCGCCATCGAGCAGTCCGATAAAAACCTGGGGGAGGTCTTAAAATTTTTAGAGGAAAAGAAGTTGAGGGAAAAAACTGACATCATTGTGGTCTCGGATCATGGGTTTTCCACCATAGAACGCGGAGTGGACATTGCTGCAGCTTTAAAGAGAGCGGGGTTCAAGGCGACCAGAAAATTTGAGGACCCGGAACCCGGAGAAGTCCTGGTCATTGGCAACGGTGGAAGCGCATCGCTTTATGTTGTGGACCATGATCCGAAAACCATTTCAGACCTGATTGATTTCTTTCAGGCGAGCGATTTTGCGGGCGTGATCTTTTCCCGCCTGGAATATCCCGGCACATTCCCTTTGAGCAGCGTCCGGGCCGGGACGACCAACGCACCCGATCTATTGATCTCCCTCCGATGGTCCCACACCAAAAACGATGCGGGAATTCCAGGGGGTTTTGTTTCAGAAGGGGGAAAGCGTGGGAAAGGTTCCCACGCGTCATTAAGCCCTTACGATCTGCACAACACGGGGCTGGCCGCCGGGCCTGACTTCAAACAGGGGATGGTTGATGAGCTTCCGACCGGGAACATCGATATTGCGCCCACCATTCTCTGGCTTCTTGGTGTAGATCCGGGGACCAAGCTGGATGGAAGAGTTCTCAGGGAAGCGATGGTTCACGGGGAAGATGCTCCGCCATCCACGGACCACCAAACTCTGAATGCGGAAAGGGATTGCGGAGTTTACATCTGGTCGCAATACCTCAAATACAGCCGGGTCGGGGAGACGGTTTATTTCGATGAAGGCAACGGGGAGTCGGTGGTGAAATCGATGTTGGAACAAGCGCCGCAGCCGCGCTGATCATGCCGCATGTTGCGCGGGACGAAGATTCTTTTTCAGGCGGCTGATGCGGTAGAAGGAAGAACCAAAAAAGGCGAGGCCACAGAGATTCACTCCAACGGTGTAACCAAGTTTGTACGGGCGCCCGTTGTTGTTCTGGGTGTAAATGGAAACATCCTTGCCGATCAACAAACTGGGCATGGCACAAGGCATCATGGCTCCGTGAAAAATTCCCACACGAAAACCCGCAGGAGTCGCCGAACGATCAATGCCCGAGGCGGAACGGCTCAACAACTGGCCGACAGTGTAAGCGGCCAAGACGACCAGAGAAAGTTTGAGCAGACTTTTCCACCAGGAAAAAGCTCCTTTGACTTGTAACTTCTTTGTAGTTTCCGTAAGCACAAACAGATGTTTTTGAACAGGCGCAGCATCGAAACCGAATATTTCGACTCGCCTGACCGGTCTCCCGTTGAGTTGGAAGAGCATTACCGGTTGCTCGGCAAAATTAACAGCCTCTTTTACCTGCGGGACACTTATCAGCGAAACCTTCCAAGAATGCTCGGAGCCCGATGCCGGAGACTGAAGATACTGGATGTCGGTGCCGGCGACGGCTCGCTGGGCCAACAACTGGAAACTTGGGCCTCCTCCCGTGGGTGGGAATGGGAGGTCACCAATCTCGATCTGCAACCGACCCCGACCAGGCTTTCAACCGGAAGATTTGTCGCCGGCTCGGTTCTGGATCTTCCATTCCCAGATGATGGATTCGACGTGGTGACAGGCTCGCAGATGACCCATCATCTGCTGGAGGACTCCGCGATTGTGCGCCATTTTCAAGAGGCGTGGAGGGTCGCACGACATGGAATTTTCATCAATGATCTGCACCGGAACATCGGGCTCTACTCCATGCTCTGGCTTGTTTTAAGGGTGGGAAATTTCCCACCCACCTTCCGACAGGACGGACTTATCTCGGTTCGAAGGGGCTTCCGGATACCGGAATGGACCAGACTTGCGTCACAGGCTGGAATACCCAATGCCAGGGTGCGACTCTATTTCGGAGCCAGAGTGACACTGGAAAGTTCCAAAGGCCCGCCCTGAAGATCCGGTCCGGGCAGTCCTCAACCATATCAACTCACCCTGCGGTCTGCGCGCCACAAAAGGAACGCGCCCAGGATTTGAAAAAAGAAATTAGGCAGCCACAAGATCAGGTATGGTTTTAAATCAGCCCGGGTTTCAAAGGTTTCCGCCAGCATGATAAAGCTGTAATACACAAGGACCAGGACCAGCGAGATTGCCATCCCGATAGTGGTTTCCTTTCGATGCGTCCGGATGCCAAGCGGGATGCCGATCAAGGCGAACCCGAATGAGGCAAAGGAAAAGGAAATCTGTCGATGCATCTGCACCAGGACTGGCATGAGCGTTTCAGTGTTTCCACCAAGAGCTTTTAGGGATGCGAGTTTTTGCCGGAGCTGGGAATAACTCATATCACTCAAATCCGGTTCTTCAGGCGGCGAATATTTCGGAATCTCAATGGATATTACCATGGTTTCCCCCTCGGAACCGGTGACATTGGCGCCGCGCCGGAAGACACCCACTGCATCGATGAGTGTCAGGGATATTTGCGAATTGGTGGTGTCAACGTCCAGCCGCCCTTCGGGTGCCTTGAACCATCTTTGTTCCTTTTCGCTGATGTCAAAAATAACAATGTCCTTGAGTTCGTCCCCGTTCTTTTCACCGGTGTAAATGGCATAATGATCGAGCTGCACATATTGATTCGGAAGAATCCATCCCGAGGGTTTGGCCATGCCAATCTGGAAAAGCAGTTGTTTGTAGGCCTCCCTCGAGCGCGGCCCGAGGTCCAAGTTGATGTAGGCACAGAGAAAGCTGAACAGCAGCGCCAGCATCAGAATGGGGCTGACGAGCGAAAGCAGGCTGATGCCGCTGGCGCGCGCCGCAGTCAATTCTTGATCTGCACTGAACCGTCCAAAAACCAGCAACGTTGCGGTTAGAAGCCCCATCGGGAGGGCAAAAACCAGGACGTAAGGAATCAGAAAAACAATCGCCTTGAATACCTGAAGCGGATTCGCCTGTCCGTTCACCAGCAAGGTGAGGACCTCCTTCAGGACACTTCCAAGCAGCAGGATGAAAGTAAAAACCACCACTGTCATCACCAGGGTGCTCAATACCTGCCGGATCAAATAAAAGTGGAGTATCCTCATCTAAAACCGGAAGCATCAACAAAACTGTCGGACGGAAAAAGAATTAAATTCAGGATTCACGGGTAAACTTTCTCCACACGAACCCGGGCACTCTCAACGGTTCCCTTCGACATCTTGCGAAAAAGGCCTCTCCAGAAACCGAGTCCGTAGAGGAAATGGGTCAGGAAAATCAAACCGGCTATCGGAAACATCCACCACCTTCGGGACGCCGGGGCGGTCCTCCAGGCCTGGAACAGAATGGTTGCGAGATAAATTCCAGGCAGGATCAGAAAAGTCGGAGGCAAAAAAAACAAGAGGAACAAAAAAACCACAAAAAACGGCGGAACCCAGTTTAACAACGATCCAAAGGAAGGGTGCAACCTGAATTGCTCCGCCCTTCCCCTCCCATAAGTTAAAAGCATCCTGCTGAAGGCCGAAAGCGTAGGTCTCGGACGTCTGAGAACAAAAAAATCGGGATCATAGAGCAACCGCCCTCCATCTCGCTGAATTTCGTCCATCAGGGCATTCTCTTCATTGGGGTATAAAAACTCGTCGAAACCACCATGGTCTAAAAAAGTCGATTTTCGAAAGATTAGATTGCAAAGGATCAACTCCTTTTCCCCGGAGTCGCGAACCGCACCTTTTCGTGCGTATCTGGCGGAACTGGAGCTGAAGGCCAGCCATGAACCCATGGTACGTGAAAACCATTGTTCAATTTGTGGGGCTTCTTCAGGGCAGAGATTTGGCCCACCCAATATGACCACTCCAGGGTCACGAAAATATGGTGCGACCCGCCGCAAATTTTCCGAATCAGGGATCGCATCGTCATCCAGGAAATAGATCAGGTCACCCTGGGCCATCCGGACGGCTTCATTCCTTTGCACCGAAGGATGCCTGCCCCGTGCAATCAGGATTTCGAATGATTGTGCAGGATAATCCAATCGTAGCGCGGCATCGGCAGAGGGAACAGATTCCTGCTCAGGCCGTGCGGCGACGATGATTGAGATGAAAGGTAATGCTTCGCTCACAACGTGGGGAATCAACTAGCTTCGCGGCAAATCATCGATTTATCCGCTGGTTAAATCGTTGACGCCGACGTCGTTCCCCGGCTGGAATTCAAATCGCACGGGGGGAATCCGGAGGAAATCATAGGGTTCGTAAATCACTATTTGTTTTAGGTTTGGAGAGGGTGTAGTTTCCCTCTCACTTTAAACATTGAATTTCCTATGCATCAAGTAACGACGGTGGAATTAAAAAGGGACTGCGAGGCAGTTCAAATCCCGGTGGGCAACGTGGTTGTCCTGCCAGCCGGAACATCCGTTGACATCGCGCAAACTCTGGGAGGCAGCTTCACAGTGCATGCCATGGGCGGCCTGTTCCGGCTTGCCAACAAGGATTCCGACGCGTTGGGATTGGAGATTCCGAAGGAAGGAAGCGGAGATGGGTCGGCTGTGAAACCGGTCCCGAGTGAAGGTCCCCTGGAAGAGAAGCTTGTCTGGGACACTTTAAAAACCTGCTACGACCCTGAAATTCCAGTGAACATCGTCGATCTGGGACTGGTTTACGACATGCATATCGAACCCTTGCCCCAGGGGACCAACAAGATCATGGTCAAAATGACGTTGACCGCCCCCGGATGCGGCATGGGAGCCACGATTGCCGGTGATGCTCAGCAAAAACTTTTGTATCTCCAGGGTGTGGAGGACGCGAGCGTGGAAATTGTTTGGGATCCGCCCTGGCATCAATCGATGATCACGGGTGAAGGACGGCGCATTTTGGGACTCGATTGAGGGTGGGAAAAATCCTGATTTCGCAGCTAAACGCGGCTGTCTGGAAAGGAAAACCGGCTTGCCAAGGATCCGGCAAATTGAGGAGTTGCCGGTTCTTTATTTCCCTTATTTAGGTTTTGACAAATGTTCCGCGCTCACTACTTTTGCACCCTCTGGATGGGGTCGTAGCTCAGTTGGTAGAGCACCACAATGGCATTGTGGGGGTCAGGGGTTCGAATCCCCTCGGCTCCACCATCCTTTCAGTTCCATCCCGTCAGCTATAAGGGGCCTGTGTCATCTGAGAAATCGAAGCTAAAAACTTATTCCTTCTGCGATCTCTGCTCAGAATGGTTGATTTACGGGATGGTAATATTCAGCCCCTGGGCTTTGGGAACAACCACCGTTTTCACCACTTGGATCATGAATGGAGCCTCTTACCTTTTAGGGGTTCTTCTTTTTATCAAGCTGTTCCTGCGATTCTCAAACACCAGGGTCTGCCGCCTGGATGAGAAGCCTTCCCGGACCTACAAGTTTTGGATCTGGGCCTCCGCAGGCCTGACAGTGCTGATCCTGCTCTGGTGTTTGGTTCACGCGTTAAACGCTCGTGCCAATTACGTGGTGGATGAGAGGAAGTTTTATTACCAGGAGATTCTGGAATGGCTCCCCCATTCCTACTCCAGCAGCCATTCTTGGTTCTACTTCTGGACCTATCTGGGAGTTGCTCTCTCCTTCTGGGCCGTCCGGGACTGGATATTGGGCATTCCCTTGCACGAACGATCTCGTAAACTCGCCACACCGCGAATCAACAAACTTCTCTGGCTCATCTCCATCAACGCTACAATCCTGGCGATTGAATGCATCCTGCAACGGCTTGAAGGCTCTGGAAAATTGTTGTTCCTGATCCAACCGAAGATCAATTACAGGGCGGAAGCTCAGTTTGGACCCTACGCCTACCGGTCCAACGCGGCACAATATTTCAACCTCATCTGGCCGCTTACCCTGGCCTTTTGGTATGTGCTTAAAAATGCGGCTTCGCCGCATCGCAATGAACGTGTCGGCGGGCGTCCGCATCTCCTCCTGTTTCCGGGCATCATCCTCATGGCAGCTTCCCCGATCATTTCCTTGAGCCGGGGTGGGGCGCTGGTGTCACTCTTGCTGATGGGAATCGCCTCCATACTTTTTGTCTTCTTTGATCAGAAAAAATCCTTCCTGCACCGGCTCAGCATTTTATTGGTGGTTTTTTCCATCCTTGGACTGGCCAAGCTGATCAGCTGGGAACTGCTCAAACCCCGCCTGGAATCAATGATGCAGGGGGAAATGAGTGACCGCGAAGAAACCTATTCCAACGCCATCAAGATGGTGGAGGATTTTTTCTGGTTCGGAAGCGGGCCCGGAACGTTCGATCCTCTATATCAACTTTATCTCAGCACGCCGAAAGAAATCTGGTATGGACAACTGCACAATGACTGGCTGGAGACCCTGATCACCTTTGGATTGATCGGTTCGCTCCTGCTCTTGGGCTGGCTTGTTCTGATCTGCTTCAGATGGTTCATTCCAAAGGGAATCACATGGCCGCGCCTCGGATACGTGCTTCCCATCAGCGGAATCACCGGCTGTCTGCTCCATGCAATCGTGGATTTTCCGCTCCAGATCCACTCGGTGCTGTTTGCTTTCATGCTGAATTGCGTGGTGCTCTCAGTTTGTTCCCGGTCCTCCCAGCCGTAAAACAAGAGTGCTTCAGACCCTGTTCTTAGGAAATCTCCTGATCGCAACGACGACAGGCCTGCACCACTACCCGGGCCGCTGTCAGATCATGCCATGTGGCATCGTTATGAGTGGAATCGAAAAGAAAGGGGTTAACGGCTGTCATCGGGTGCTGTCAGCGGATCGAGAACCCTGATGACCCGCGCCGGATTGCCGGCGACCACCGTGTTCTCCGGAACATCCTTGGTTACAACGGAACCAGCCCCGACAATTGAGAATTTCCCAATCCGGTTCACTTTTGGAAGGATCATAACTCCGGTGCCTATCCAGGAGCCGGTGCCGATGACAATTTCAGAAACAAACTCACCTTTGCCGGAACGACGTGTTGGATCATCATTGCGGTGCGTGGAGGTCATGATGGTGCAGTTGCGCGCGATGCTCACCCGGTCTTCGATGATGACATTCTGATCGAGAAAAGTATTTTTTCCCACATAACAGGAGTTTCCTATGGTGACTGATTTTCCGATGCTCGCGCGGCCCCCGATAAAAACCCACTGACCGAGGGACAGCGAACGCAAGGAACGAAATTCAACATCCGAGCCCACGCTGATGGGCAGCCGACCCCGCAACAAAAAGGGATAAATCCACAGCCCCCTGGAATATCGAATGACGTCACCCACATTCAGGATTTTTAGTATTGAAAACAGTTTTTTAATCATTTCCGGACTTCCAAAAAAGACGCTGGCGGATTTTTAACGATCGGACCAGGCAGACCGGGAGACAATGCAGAAAGCTGCCAACACCAAAAAATCATTCATCACTTTTTGCGAATGTCAAACTCAGGAAACCTTCGAAGGAGGTTCGTGGCGTTTCCGGATCACTTTTGCGGGAACCCCGACGGCGATCGAGAAATCCGGAATGGACCGGGTGACCACGCTTCCCGCGCCAATGACACAGCCGGTTCCTATTTCAACTCCGTCAAGGATGGTGGAATTGGCCCCGATCCAGACGTCGTCGTTGATTTTGATGCCTTTGTTCTCTTCACCCTGATCAAAAATCGGAATATCCGTCCTGTCGAAATTGTGATTTGAAGGAATGATGACGCAGTGGGTGGCGATACGGACCCCGTTGCCAATCTTCAACCCCCCGTGGCCGTATAAGATGGTGAATGGATTGATGCTGCAATCATCACCGATTTCAATTTTCCCGCGATAGGTCAAAATCATGGAATAGGCGGCGATGTAACAATTCTTTCCAATGGAAATGGAACCAGCAGCAGAAACTTTGTCGGAAGCCGTAATCTTTAAAATCGCGCGGTGAGAAATGAAGGAGGAAGAATCAAAGGCGATCCGTTGATTGAAAAATCGTATCCTGCTGATGATTGTGGACGTTAATTGTTTAACACACAAAAAAAAATTACCCATAAAATCATAAAATGTTTGCGCAGAGATTAGGATCGACAAAGGTCGAAAACTTCGAATCCAGGCATTTACTGAGGGGATGGTTGGATAGGATACATATAGCGACGAGCGCCACGGGTGTAGCCGCGAGGCGCGAACGAGGGAAGATGCCCAAAGCGGCCTCTGACCGAGTGAACAACGAAGCGGATGCGCCCGTGCCGCCGTCGGGATGGGTAGTTTATCCTGCCGTCCCCTCAGTAAGCAAGATATCTTACAACCTTCTTCCCACTGCATGATAAAACGGCTGTTCGTCCGAGACAATGATTTCGGAAAGTCCGCTCTTTTCCATCATGCTGATGGTCGCGTTCTTTGAGAATCTCTGCTCCAGAGGAGTTCCAAATCTGTCCAGCGAATCATTGCGAATCACGAAAACATCTTTATTTTGGTAATAACTTAAAGGCAGCCAGGAGGCAAACTTTAAAAAACCCGCCGACTTCATGATTCTGCCGAATATGACAATAGGCATGTAGATTCCAAAAGCTAAAACATCGCAGACCACTTTTTTGAGAACAGATGGCAACGGAGCCACCATGCGTCTCAAAATGTTGGACAACTTAAAAATACACCGGAACAAAAAACCTCGATTGTCCAGATTGTAATACAGGTAAACATAGAAATACCCGCCACGCTTGATCTTTTTCACGCATTTCGCCATCGCGGCCGCCGTGTCAGGTATGTGGTGCAAAACTCCGATGCTCATTCCAAAATCAAAGGAATCATCAGGAAATGGAATGTTATCGACCGTCGCCTTGGACAATCTGACATTTGGAACCTCTCGGAGCAGCTTGTCGGCGGAATAGATCGCCATGCTTGGATCAACAGCTTCGATGAACCCGGCGCGCTTGTGAATAAACTTGGTCCACCTGCCGGTGCCGCAGCCAATGTCGAGGACATAACTGTTCTTGTTCAGCATGGTTTCTGACACGATGTCAAAGTAGTCAGCTCCCGTTTTTTCCAAAATTTCATCTGAAAAGCCATGAAATTTTGTCCATTCTTCACCAAAAGATTGGATTGTTTTTACGTCCGCATTCTCCTTCAAAAGGTCTGATTCAAATACAAATATTTTCTTGTGAAAACCGTTGTCAACACGTTCGGGGGATCTTGAGAATTCCATCATGCAATTTCGATATGAGGTGGTTCAAAGAAACTCGGTTAACTTAAAACGGCGCGATAAAATTTAATGGTGTTTTCGGTCATTATATCCAAGCTGTAATGAGACCTGAGTCTCTCTAACGCCCGTGCGGCAATTCGAACCCGGACATCTTCGCGGTCAAGCAAACTTGCAATACCCTCCGCAAGAAGTGATGTATCATAAGGTTTGATCAAAACGCCGCTGATTTGATCTTCCAAAATTTCATTCGGCGCGGAGACATCAAAGGCTATCACCGGACGGCAAACAGACATCGCCTCCAATATCACCACCCCAAAACCCTCGGATATGGAAGGCACCAAAACAATATCAGATGTGTGCATGTAATTGCGGGCCTCCTTGCTCGGCCCGATGAACACCACATTGCTTTGAAGTTGCAATTTCTCAACCAACGCCTTCAAAGACTGCTCGGCATCCCCCCACCCCACTACGACAAGTTTTATTTCCGGATATTTCCGCTTCAGAATCGCCACAGCCTTGAAGGCGAAACGATGCCCTTTGAAGGATTTCAGGCGTCCGATGATCACCAACTGCTGTCTTCCGAACCGGTATTCCGGACAGAACGCGTAGTTATCATCAAAGTCAAAACCGTAAGGAATGATGTCGTGGCCTTTCGAAGAACAGATTGTCAATCTGCAAAAAAGGTCATGAAGCCCTTTTGAAATTGAGAACGAGCGGTTTATATACTGCTCCGAAAACTTGCAGATTATATAATACAGGTTGATTTCTTTTCTAGCTGCATCAAAGCCAAATTTATCAATATATTTCTCCTCATACCCATGCTTTGTCGACACCAGGACCATGGATCTCAGAAAGAGGCGCTTCACCATCGACATAAAAAAATCCGCATGTATGAGATGGGAATGAACTATATCATAGGCTCCTCTTTTTATACATTTTGCAATTTTGAATAATGCCGGCAATGAAGCCAATCCATCAGCCTGAATGCGCTCGTGCGGGATTCCCAACAGGTCCAATCTCTGAAGAAATGCCAAAGTGTCTTTTTCGGAGGCTTTGGAATACAGGGCGAGAAAACTGACTTTCACGTTCCTGGCTTTTAGTGCCGGCAGTATTTTTAAGAGGTAAGTCTCAGAACCGGCTATCAAGCCCACCTTTTGGCAAAATAGTATTTTCATTTCTTGACTGGAGATTGCGCAACCACTTGGCGGAGTGTTTGCGGTTCATGAGAGTTGGTAAACGCGGACAGGCCAACTTTTGCTCCCTTGCATTCGGAAAAAAAGCCCGAGCAACAGATCAAAGAAATCAAATGGGACATGATTAATGCGAGAGTCAACCGAAGAAAGGATGGTATTCCGGGATGAGGCGTTTGAGCTGTCTTTTGAGGTCGTTTCCTTCGGTTTCATCCAGCAGATTTTGAAGGTCCTGAAAATCTTTCCGAAGCTTGTCTATGGACTCGGGTTTGCAGACAAAACGCATGATTTTTTCATGATGAGTTGAGGAGATGTTTTCACCCTTGTGGCTCAACTCCTCGAAAAGCTTCTCACCAGGACGCAGGCCGACAAATTCAATCTCGATGTCCTCATCAGGTCTCAAACCGCTCAGCTCGATCAACTGCCGTGCCAGGTCCACAATCTTCACCGGACGTCCCATGTCCAGGACAAAAATCTCACCGCCTTGACCTTGCGCGCCGCTCTGAAGGACAAGTCCGACGGCTTCGGGAATGGTCATGAAATACCGGGTCACGTCTGGATGGGTGATCTTGACTGGTCCACCTGCGGCAATCTGCTTGTTGAAGATCGGGATAACACTTCCAGATGAGCCCAACACGTTTCCAAAACGGACCGCCATGAATTTTGTTCTGTCCGGAGCGCTGGCATGCAGGGCCTGGATGAACATCTCTGCCAGCCTTTTTGAGGCACCCATGACGTTGGTGGGATTTATCGCCTTATCCGTTGAAATCAACACGAACCTTTCAACATCAAACCGCAATGAGAGCTCCGCGAGTTTTGCGGTTCCAAAAGAGTTGTTCTTGATCGCCTCGCCAGGCTGGCTTTCCATCATAGGCACATGCTTGTGGGCGGCGGAATGAAAAACCACCCTGGGTTTGTACCGCTCAAAAAGAAACTCCATCCGCTGAAAGTCCGAAATGTCGGCAATCAAGGGAACAACCACGGCCCGGTGCCCGAGGCTGATCATCTCCTGTTCCACCTGAAAAAGCTGAACTTCAGACTGTTCCACCATGAGCAATGTCGTGGGATTGAAATTGGCGATCTGCCGGCAGAGTTCGCTTCCGATGCTTCCTCCGGCACCCGTTACCATGACAATTTTTGAACGTAGGATGTGCCGAATGTCCTCGGTTTCCAATTTGACACTTTCGCGTCCAAGAAGATCCTGAATTTCCACCGACCTCAGCTGGCTCACTTTGACCTTGCCCATCGCCAGCTGGTCAATGGAAGGGACTGTTTCAAATTTCAACCGCGCCTGCTGCAGAATCTTGACGACTTCTCCAATGCGTTTCACCGGAGCCGTGGGCATGGCGATGATGATCTCCTCCAGGTTAAGATCCAGGCCCTTCTCCAGGAGTTTTTCGGGAGATCCCACCACGGGAATGTTGTGCACCCTTGACCCCCATTTGGAGCGGTCATCATCAAAAAAGAAGACAGGTTGAAGACCGAGGCCCCTTTTGGCCGAAAGCTCCCTGGCCAGGCTGGCTCCGACATCTCCGGCACCAATGATGCCGACCCTGCGGGCGCGGCGCTGTTCGCGGTTATGAGGCGCGAAATACCGCTCCCGTACAAGCCGGAAACTGAGCCGTGCTCCAGCAAGTCCCATGAGTGAAAGGACGAAATCTGCGAGAATGACACTGCGCGGCGGGGCAAAACCACCCCCGCTGGAAAACCAGAGAATGACCGTGAACAGAAAGGCGCTGGCGATGGCGTAGAACAGCCGGACCAGATCGGGGACGCTGAAGTAGCTGAGAAAAGCTTCGTACTGCCGGAAAATATAGAGGGAAATGAGTTTTAACGGAACAATCCAGATCAGCATCATCCAGAACTGTGCCATGTAAACGGCGTCGATGTTAAAATCGAAGCGAAAACTGTATGCCAGCCATAAGCTGAAACTCAGGCCAAAGCTGTAAATCAGAAGGAGTATCGACCTTCGAAAAATCGCAAACTTGGCTTGGGGACTATTCATGAAGTGGCCAGAAGTATTACTACCTAACCGAACCTTCGCCACGTAAATTATGCGATCCCAGAAAATCCAGCGGTTTAACCTCGGAGCAGCTCAAAACTGTGAAATTCGGACCGACGTGAGCCGAATCCCCGATCACGCAATCGTGGTCAAGGATGGACCCGGCATTAATAATGACATTCTTACCGATCCTGGCACCGGGCTGGACGACGGCGCCGGTCAGAATCACCGTGCCGTCTCCAATGACGGCAGTCCGGGAGACAAACGATCTGGAAGAAACAACCGTTCCCACTTTTCTGCCAGACTGGATCAGCTCAAAGTAAAGTCTATGACGTACCTGGTTGTCACCAATCGCGACAATGAAACTGACATTTTCAACTTTCCTCCATAACCCCAACACAGGGATGCCATCCACGATTTTCCCCTGCTTGCGGTCGTCGTCATCGGCAAATCCGATCACCTTGTATTTTCCTGATGCTTCCGCCGTTTCGGCCACGACCCTGCCGTGACCGCCGCTTCCGATGATTAACAAAGGTTCCATCGTCTCTCCAACATTGTTGTTTGCGTCGTGATTTTCAAGCCTTCACCCGGACAGCCGGACCGCGCGAAAACTTCAGCTCCGAATAGATGAAAAAAGCCGTCCAGAGCGCGCAGACTCCTGCGACGATCAACACCCTCGGGATTGTTGAGCTTCGAAGGTAAAAAAGAGCCAGGCACAACACCACAAACTGCAGGCCCATGGTCAGCCCAGTGACAAAAGAATGCGATTTGCCCGCCCGGTTCAGGCGCTGATAAAAATGTTCACGATGCGGAGCATGCCACTTTTCACCCCTCAACACCCTTCTGACCAGGGTGATTGAAGTATCGAGAACAAAATTCGCGCACAACAGAAATGCAGGCACAACCAAATCCCAGCCTAGATCGTTCGCCAGCCAGACGGCCAACACCGCCAGGAGACAACCCAGGGAAGCGCTTCCAACATCACCCATGAACATCCGCGCCTTGGGGAAGTTATGGGGTAAAAACCCTGCGGCGGCACCGCCCACGGCGAAGCAAAACAAAATGGCAGGATGATCGAAGCCACCCCTTAACTGCGAACCCAGCAAACCGAGTCCGCTGGCGACCCAGAATGCCTGGCTTCCCGCGATTCCATTGATTCCATCCATGAAATTAAAAGCATTCGTGTGCCCCGTGATCCAAAGAAAAAGCAATGACAGCATCATCCACTGCGGCAAAAACAACCCCGTTCTCTGGTAGCTGAAAGCCTCTTTCGGCCAACCGATGGCTGCCAGTGCGGCCAATGCCACGGCGGCGTGGACGCCGAACCGGACGGGTGCCGAGACTGATTTTAGATCATCCCGGAATGAAATGGCCGCTAGGGCAAGCACGCCGAGCAGGACGATTCCCAGGGTATGCCCTCCCTGAAGTCTTATCAGTGGGATGGCAGCCAGGATGAGGGCGGCAAGGATTCCCACACCTCCACCCCGTACAGTGGCACGCGTATGGCTCGACCTAGCGTTTGGTTCATCAACGACGTTGAAGCGAACGAGAAGGCGGGCGGCGGGATATCCGAGCAGGAAACTGAGCAGAAAAGTTCCGATAAAAAAGATCTGAGGATGATACAAATCACTCCAGCCGAAGGAGATGGTGTCGATCTTCATCCGAAAACTATCTTTTCAGTGGTTCCAAATTTCTTCTGATCGGCATCCTATCCAGCATGCGCGAAGTAATCAATCTCACGTCAAACCGTTTTTCAGCATAAGCACGGCTCTGTTTGCCCATGGTCACGGCAAGCTCCGGATCACGGATGAATTTTTCCATCGCTGCCACCAACTGCCCTGAACTCCGAACATCCACCAGGAAACCATTGCGCCCGTTATCCACTGTCTCCTTGCAACCCGGGGCGTTGGTGGTGATCACCGCCCTGCCGACTGACAATGCCTCCAGAACCGACCGGGGAGTTCCTTCGCGGTATGAAGGAAGCACAAAAACCGAACACTCGGCCAGAGCCGGGCGGACATCATCGGTCTCTGGAATGTAAGTGATGATTCCCGCCTCGATCCAGGAATCTAGTTCCGCCTTGGAAATACAGGTAGGATTGTCATCAAACGGTCCCAGAAGACAGAACCTAGCCGAAGGATGTGCCGGCTTCAGCACTTTCGCGGCCTCGACATACTCCTGAATACCCTTGTCTCGCAAAAGCCGTGCGACCAGCAGAAATCCGACTGGGGCCGTAGGGACCGGTTTAGTCGCAAAATGGTCCAGATCAACCCCGGATCCATCCACCACGCAGCACTTTTGAATGGGGACGATCTTGCGGTCCACAAAAAGCTGCTGATCGTCGAGGTTTTGGAAGAAAACAAGGTGATTCTTCGAAAGCGCAAAACGGTAAAGAATGGAAACAACACATCCAAGGAGCCGGTGTTTAAGTCCGCTCCCCATGAAGGCATAACCCAGACCAGTGATCAGCGAGTATATTTTTGAAATCCGGGCGAGTCGCGCAGCCAATGATCCGTATATGACCGGTTTGATGGTATAGGAGAGGACCACCGAAGGTCGTTCCTCCCTCAAAAGTGTTTTTAAGTCCAAGAGGTACTTGAAGTCTTTAAATGGATTCAGAGAAGCCCTCTGCACTTCAACAGCCCGGAAACGGACGCCAATTTTTTCGATCTGATCGATCCATTTTTTTTCACATGGCGGACCGATCACCACGGCTTCATGCCCCCTGGATAGAATCTCCGAAAGGAGGTGCATCCGAAACCGGACCACAGAGGGCGTGAACCCGGCAATGAGACAGAATTTCATGCTACGGTTGAGTTTTTTCGGAGCCAAAGTTCCAAAACTAAAAAGCTGTAAACCACATATGCCCAGTTCCTCTCGGTCATCTGCCTTCCATCGATGACTTCGTTCACAAAATCAGGATCGAGGTAGGACTTGATCCGGGCCGATGAAACCGAGAGCGTGTCATGCAACAGCGGTTTAAATGGGCCTTTGAGCCAGGAGTGAAGCGGAATTTCAAAACCTTTTTTCTTCCCGAAAATCACCTCATCCGGCAGCAGGCCCTTGTAGGCGTCGCGCAGAACCGCTTTGCTTCGCCCCCCTCGCAGCAAAATGGCCGGAGTCAGCCTAGCGGCGAATTCACCCAGAACATGATCCATCAGGGGCGATCTGGCCTCAATGGAAGCAGCCATGGTGGCCATGTCCATTTTGACCAGGAGCGCGCTCAACAGGATGACTTTGATGTCTTGCAATCGTTGCAAATCGACATCATGAAGATCGCAGTCCGGTTTCTCCAACCGGTCCAGGAATTCTTCGGTGGGACTGGCCGGCGCCCCTCTCCAATATTTTTTCTTATCCCCCTCAATAAGCATGTCCGTGGTCCAGGCCAGGAATCTTTCACTTGGTGATTCATTGCGGCCCCTCAAAAACCTGGCGTAAAGGCCGAGAGGGGACCGCCTGTCGGGAAAAAACGAACCCAGAATTGAGCTTCCCAGTTTTGCTATAGATTTGGGCACCAACTGGAGTTTCTGAAGCTGCCGGGCGGCAATATAACGGCGATAACCGCAAAAAAGTTCATCCCCTCCGTCCCCGTTCAACACCACCTTGACGTGTTGCCGCGCCAGTTTCGAAACCGCAAAACTCGGGATGGCGCTGGAATCGCCAAATGGCTGGTCGAAGTGCTCCGCAACCCAGCTCAATGATTCGAGGGGATCGACTTTCAGGGGCAAAACCGTGTTTTTGATGCCAAGCCGTTCGGCCGTCAGCCGGGCGACCGGCGACTCGTCAAACTGCGCGTCGTCCATGGAAATGGTGAAGGAATGAAGTGGCTCCCGCGAAACTCTGGCCGCTTCGTAAGCGATGATGGATGAGTCCACGCCCCCTGATAAAAAAACTCCCAGCGGCACATCGCTGCGCAGACGGATCTTCACACATTCGGAAATGAGTTCCCGCACCGAGACCAGTATTTCCTCATACGGCATCCGGCTTTTTTCGCAGAGCGGCATTTCCCAATATTTGCGTATTGCCAACCCCTGGTCGCTGAACGTTGCGCAGGTTTCGGGAGGCAGGGCGAATACGTCTTCAAAAATGGTTTGCGGTTGCGGCACCACCAGCAGTGAGAGGTAGTTGTAAATGGACTGGTTGCTCACACGGAAACCTTCCCCAAGGTGGGCGATGAGCGGCTTCAGTGCCTTGATCTCGGAGGCAAAAATAAATCCACCAGATTTGGGCTGGTGGTAAAACAACGGCTTCTTTCCAAATCGATCCCGGGCCAGAAAAAAGATTTTTTTGACTGAATCCCAAATGGCGAATGCGAACATCCCCCGGAGCTTGTTCACCATTTGAACCCCGTATTGCTCGTACAGATGAACCAGCACCTCCGTGTCGGATTCCGTGCGGAACTGATGCCCCTTGCTTTTCAGATCAGGTATGATCTCCAGATAATTGTAGATCTCCCCGTTAAAAACCACACAGACATCCTTCTTCTCATTGTAGATGGGCTGATGACCTCCCGCGAGGTCGATGATCGAGAGACGCCGCATCCCTATGAACATATGGTCCTCAACATGGCTTCCCTGATCGTCAGGCCCCCGGTGCCGGATCTTGTCCAGCGCTGAATCAATGACCTCACTGGAAAAACCGCCCTGGTGCCAGCCTCCTGCTATTCCGCACATAATATTATCCCAAAAGAAGAGGTTTATTTCCCCGCCACACTGTTCGAAAGACACTCTCCATAAACTTTCATGGATTCCGAAACCATGCGTTGCACGGAAAACTCAGAATGTGTCCTCTGTCGCCCCTGCCTGCCATAGGTTTGCCGAAGTTCCGGGTCCTCAAGGATGCGAAATGCCCTGGCGAACTCGGAAGGAGTGCGGGGAGAGACCAGAATGCCAGTCTTCCCCTCCTCAACAACTTCGGGAATGGCGCTCACCCGGGTTGCGACCACTGGTTTTTTTGCAGCCATAGCCTCGAGCAAAACCAGGCCAAAACCTTCATAAATCGACGAGAGTGCGAATATATCAAACGCCGCCATGACCACCGGAATGTCATCTCTGAAACCGGCCCAGACGATGCGGTCAAAAACTCCGATTTCCCGGGCCTGGTGTTTGAGGTTTTCGAGAAGCTTGCCACGGCCCACAATAACCAGCTTCGCATTCCCGGACCGCGAGGAGCAAAACTCATGAAATCCTTCAACGAGCGTTTCAATGGATTTTTGGGGTTCGAGACGCGCCACGGTTCCAATGCACAAATCGCCATCCTTCAATCCCCATTCAGCCCGGAGTTCTTGAATGGAGAACTCTGATGGCGACAAGTAGGGGGTGATATCCAACCCATAATAAACCAGACGAATCTTCTCCGGTGCGAGATGCAAGCCATTCGAAATGACACGTCCAACCGCTTTGGAAATGACAATCACAAACTGCGCCCGACGCACCACCCAACGTCCTAGAAGCGACGCAAACCGTCCGGGGTAAAACCTGTCGTCATTGTGCTTGCTGATGACGAAATGCAGACCTCCGCCGAAAACAACGCCCAAGGCGAGACGGCAATACACCTCGGCGGGAGGCATGTGTGCGTGAAGAAAATCCGGCTTAAATTGCTGTATGATTTTTTTCAGCCTGAAAACGGGTTTCAATTCGCCGTAATACTTCAGATCAAGAGGGAGGACTTCCGCGCCGAAAGATCTCAATCGTCCGGTCCAGTACCCGTCGCCCCTCAGATAAGCGACCGCGATGTCAAACCCCGCTTCAATCTGACCTTTGACCAGGTCGGTCAGATGATTTTCTGCACCACCCCGGTTGATGCTGGTGATGACGTGCAATACGCGTTTCCCCATGAATTTTACTGTGTAAATCTTCCTGACAACTTTGGGGCCGCAGGGCGAACCACAGAGGTATTGGCCCTGGTCCGTTCAAGATGTCCGACAGCGACAGCAATTCCAAGGCTGAGCCACAATAATTCGGTCAAGAACCCGGGCAATATCCATGCGCTGACCAGATTTCCGAATATCATCGAGAGCAGCCAGACAAAGGCGGCTTTGTAATAGCTTGAGATATAAGCAGACCTAGCCTTGGTTGTCTCATAAAACATCCTCACCGCAACCAGCAACAGAAGTCCTAGTGATATCAATCCCGGCAACCCGGCGCTGCAAACCGCTTCCAACGCCTGGTTGTTGGCGTTGGCGGTGGCTCCAACAACATCGGTATAATCAAAAAATTCCTCAGCTCCATAAAGATGTGCCACGTGCCCGAATCCGGCAAACCCGACACCTAGCACCGGGTTGTCCAGGAACATGCGGAACCCGATGGTAAAAGTGTCCAGCCTCTGTTTCCCACTGCCGTCGCCAAAGTTTTCCTTTCCAAGTCGCATAGAAATGGTTTCAACAAACGCACCGCCCCAATACACTAGTGCGAAAGTCAGGACCAGCAATCCGAGCGGAAAAATGAGTTCCTGCGCGATGAATTTTTTCCCGGATGGAGTGAGCCTGGTTAGAAATGCGAAGAACAACCCTGTGCCGAAGATCAACGCCACCGTGGCACCCAGTCCGGCGGTCAAAAGTATGCCGCCGATAAATACGGCGGCTCCAATGAGTCTGCGACTGTAGAGGCATTGAAGATACCCCAGCAAAAGGACGAAGCCGACGGAGTCACCCACCGGACCAAAATACCTGGGGCGTCCGCTTTCCATCCCCTGGACCTCTCCGATGGTCACCCCAAATGGCGCGCCAAAAAGGTTTACAAACTGGATCCACGACATCGCGCCCATAACGACCACCAGGATCTGGATGCAGCGCTCCGCCATTTTCTCCGAACGGATGCAGCTGGCAACAATCGGCAATAACATCACTTCCGAGACAAACCTGACCCAGGTCACCAGGCATTTGAGCATGTGCTCGTCGCCAAATTTTATTTTCGCAAAAAAAGTCGCCGCCAAATTGGCCATCAAAAACACTCCCAATGCCAAATACAGATTTTTATGAATCACCGGCTTGCGACGGCGGAGTAAGTCGATGAAAAACCGCAAAAACACAAGAATGGTTAATAAATCAACCGGATAGGCATCGACCGGACCGACGGAAAAAATCGAAGGGACATCATCATGCACCATGTTCTGGAGCACATTTAAAAGAGGAATCAAAACCGCCACGTAAGCCACGGGTACGAAACAGCTGGCAAGACAGGTAAGTAATACGATTACAACCATGACTATTTGTTTTTAGGCGAAAGAATCGCACGTGCTCCGACGATATACTTGGCCCGGGCACCGAGGATTTTAAAGAGAAGACTCCGCAAATCATGATCACGAACTGAAACGGTGCGGAAAAGAAAAACAAAACAGGCCATAAAAACGCCCCATTTCAGCATCTGCATCAAGACCGAGACCGGTGCGGTCTCAAATTGGACGATGGGTAGGACTAACAACGCCGCGCCGGGCAGATTTTCAAATTGAACCAGGGGTATCAGGAAAGGGAAGCGTACGAATGGCAGAACCAGAACAGTCGCAGCCAGCGCCATCCAGATGAATTTTTTCAATGTGGATGAGATAAGAGTCCGCATAAAATAGATGTTGATGGCGAACATGGAGCAACGGGTCACGGCAATGGTTTTAAGCATCAACTCCAATGGTTTTCCACTCATCATTAAAAACAGGACCAAAGTCACCAGCGACTGAAAGAGATTGGTGTAAAAGAGCTGCTTGAACAGATTATTTCTCAACATCGAAGGCGAACACCAGAAACGAATCCATGTTTCAAATCCTATCCAAAGCAGAAAGAAACAGGCATACGCGCCGGAATCGACGTAATTCCTTCCAAAAAGTCCCGGAATTATAAAAGGGAAAAGGAAAAAACCGGTTCCAACGGCCAAAAGATAAATGAAACTGGCGAGCTTGATCACTCGACCTACCGCGAGTGACTGCGCAGGCTTCGAAGCAGCCACATTGCTTAGATAAGGGGCCACAATCCCGCCCACGGGAGTTACGGCCACGCTTAACAGTTTGTTCGCATTGTCCCAGCCAATGACAAAGTGAGCAAAAATGGCCGCAGGAATACCCAATAGTGGCAGCGCCAGTGACAACATAACCCCGTTGCCAAAACAAGCCGCCGCTTTGTCGGAAAAAGTGTAAAGACCAAACTGGTTCGATCTCCTGACAAATCCCGGCTCCAGCGGATTTTTCTCCGACCCAATTTCCGTTTTCACGTGCCAGTCTAAAGTAAAGGACTCCAGCAAAGCAAAAAGCGCGAGTGAAAGAACCAAGTGGAAGAGGCCGCCACCCGCTAGACAAACAATCACCGCTGAAATGGATTTTAAGACTGTGAAAACGTGCTGGATCAGAAGGGCCTGCTTGTTTTTAAAAAGCGCCAGCAGGCTAAAATGAGAAAGCGCCCGAAACAAACTCGCGCAAACCACAACACCAATCAGACCAAATAAAATCCGATCATCCACCAAGTCTGTGAACTTCGTTTTCGCCCCGTAAATGGGACCGAAAACCATGAATAGGGGTGGAAGAAAGGAGCTGATGACCAGTCGGCGACGCTGCAGGGCACGATAAAAAGTCCCGCAAGCGGCTGCTTTCCGCGCTTCGGGCAGATACTGAGTAAATCCGCTGTAACCTCCAGCTTCAGCGATCATTGTGGTGATTACCACGATCCCCAATACTGCGGCATATTCGGCAAAAAGTTCGGGACGGATGCTCCTTACCAACAGGAGGTTTGCGCCGAACGATATCCCAAGCCCCATGATGCTCAGGATCGAGTTCGTTTTGAAAGCGCTGACAATTTTGGACGAATCAGCCATGATACGCCCCGAAGGGCTGGAAGTGGTCACATGGCGCGCAAATTCTTGGTTGATGGCATCATCAAATCAAATACCTAGGAGATTTCCGCCCCACCAACCGCATCATAGCGCGAAGTTTTTACTTTCTGAATTTCGGAAAGAATTTTGATCGCCAATGCATTGAGACTGTGAAGCTCAATCACCTGCTGACGCAAGTACAAGCCGATCCGGCCGGACTGGCTTTGATCCATCAACAAGACCGCTTTTAATTTCTTTGCTAGATCGACGGGTGTGAGTTCAAACATCAAAGGTTCTTGATGAATCCCGAGAGTCTCCCGGAAATCGGTGTTCCCAACCAGGCATGGCCGGCCACAACTCATTGCCTCCCAGGCCACTTTGTCCCCAAATCCGCTTGGGGTCAGATTCACATGCACATGACAGGACCGGTACCAGGAAACAAGCTTCGTTGGAGGAACAGGCGGGGCAAAAAAAACAATATCTCCGAGGTTCAACTCTTCGACTAGGGCGTGAAGATCTGCCTGATATTTTTCTGCGTTGCCGCCGTCGGCCTTGCCCAGAATCACCAGCTTGATCCCGGGAATTTCACGCCGGAGCAGGTCGATGGCCCGGATCAGAATCGGATGGTTTTTGACTGCTGACAACCGACCCACGCAGAGCACCTGTTTTTCGATGATCTCAAGGAATGTTGCGGGGGAAAAAAGATTTACATCAATCCCCTGGCCGATGACTGAAAACTTGTTCTTTCTGTATGGATAAGCTTGGGGAAGGCTTGCGACGATCCTGTTGGAGAAAAAATGGGAAATTTTCAGGGTCGGGGTGATGCTGGGATGGGCGTACCAAGTCACCAGCGGTATCCGTTTCATGCGGAGGAGAGGACCAGCCAGAGCCGAAAACAGCGGCATCATGTGGGAAAAACATCCGTCAATTCGTTCCTCTCTGAGGATTCCAAATAATATCCTGTAAAACTCCAACACTCTCCTGGGTTCAGAATAACCTTTTTCTTTTCCAACGGAAAAGACCTCCACATTGTGATCGACCACCAGCCTGCCGGCTTTCATGGTCACCACCAAAACCTTGGAACAGTGTTTCGCAAGCTCATTGATCCATTGGGTAGTGAACCCCAGTACCGGATCATCCACATCGGTGATCAGATTAAAAAGAAGCAAGGTGGGCTTCACAAGATCGGCCTTCTGGATAAATGCAACGCTTTGCCGGCCCAGTGTTCAACAGCACTCACGATCCGCCCGCCACGTTGTTCCAGATGGAAAGCTGTATTTTAACACCCTCCACATCCCCAAGCTTCCGCCCGATATGTTCTCTTCCAAAAACCCCCATCCGATTCCTGAGTTCGACGGAATTTAATAACGCGAGGAGTTTGCTCTCAAACTGGGCTAGATCGCCCACATCGACAACGAACCCTCCCTTTCCATCCACCACGGCTTCATCTGAACCGCTCACGGCGGTGGTCACGATCGGAAGTCCGGACGCGGCCGCCTCCATCAAAACCCTCGGAAAACCTTCATAAAAGGAAGACAACACAAAAACATCGGCGTTAACAAAAATTTCCAGGATTTCAGTCCGGTTTTTTTGGCCCAAAAAACTCACCTGCAACCCCAGTTCTTCAGACAACTTTTCCAAGCAACTGCGCTCCAATCCCTCCCCCACAATCAACAGTTCACACGGGACGCTTGTCCTCTTCCGCACCGCCGCGACGGCTTTGAACAAAAATGGAAGGTTCTTTTGGTGGACCAACCGTCCGACAAAAAGAATTCGAACACTGCCGCTTTCAGTTTTGCGAGTTCGTTGAATTTGCAGGAATCCGTCCAGATTCGCCGGCACCATCGGTTTGACAAAGACCTTTCGAGGATCATGCCCGGCCTTGATAAAACGGGCGGCGGTCATCCTGCCGTCCACCTGTAGTCCGCTGGCGCTACGAAAGATCATCGTGGCGATAAAACGGAGAATTCGCTCGTAACCCACCGCCTTGACCCAGTGGGGGTCATAAATATTGGGTCCGAAAATGCAAATGTTATACGGAATCTTATATAGCTTTGAGAGAAGGAAAGCCACAGAACCGCAAAAGAACGGATCCTGAGCCGTGATCAAAGACGGACGTTGTTTGCGAATTTGAACCACTCCCGCCCAAAACATTCGGGGGAGAGCGTCGAACAAACAAAGGGCGTTGGTGGGAATGGCCACAAAGTTGGCACTCAGTTGAAGTTTTTGAAGACGATGTTTCCTGTAGGAGTTTACTATGACATCGTAAAATTTCACGTTTTCGGCATAAGAACTTAGGCGGCGGACGTCTTCTCCATTTTTCCCCTCCCACAACGATCGCGTGAACCCCAGCGACAATATCCCAAGATCCTTCATAAAAACGACTCGGCGATGGATCGTATCACGTCCGTGAAGCGGCATGTGTCACGATCGATTCTGTTTCGGTCACCATCCGGTTGAAGGAAAAGTTTTGATTCAAGTAACTTTCGGCTCCCTGCACGATTTTTTTCCTGAGCACCGGATCATTTGCAAGAACCGTCACGGCTTGCTTTAATGCCTCAAAATCTCCAGGCGGTATCAACAAACCTGTATTTCCGTCCTGAACCAGCTCGCCAGTGCCGCCGGCATTGGTCGCAATCACTGGAATCTTGCAAGCCATGGCCTCTAGCACAACATGAGGAAGCCCTTCGTAGGTGGAGTTGAGGACAAAAATATCGGAGTGCAGGAGCAGAAATCTGACCTCGGATTGAGGTACATGACCGGCAAAAACGATCTGGTTTCCGATGCCGAGGCTGGAGGCGAGTTGAACGAGCGAATCCTTGAGCGGACCGTCACCCGCGATGACCAAGCGAAATCCTGGCAGGGCGTACACCAAACGAATCAATTCTTCCACCCCTTTCCAGGGCACCAAACGGCATACCGTCACCAGGGTAGTTCCGTCAAAAGGAGGCAGAGCAGTTGATCCCTGCGACGGCTGGTGGTCTGCCACC
>Ga0163151_10002392_pt1 | contig 29215 bp, 25 predicted proteins | sample OliLakLV19MP5IB2_FD_145596 | JGI IMG/M metagenome (GOLD analysis project Ga0163151, IMG submission 145596) | Freshwater microbial mat bacterial communities from Lake Vanda, McMurdo Dry Valleys, Antarctica - Oligotrophic Lake LV.19.MP5.IB-2 | ecosystem: Environmental > Aquatic > Freshwater >...
GAGATGCATCCGAGACGCCCTTCGCTCGACCGATAACACGCGCTCGAACGCATCTGCTGGACCTGGCTGATTCCCGGGCCGTCTCCGCGGGATCCCACATCGTCGATGAAAATCGTCCAGACATCGCAGAGACGCTGTCCGGGCTGGAAGTCCGCGTCCGACTTGCCCGCGTGCAGAACGCGATGTCCGCCGCTGAGATGGCAGCGATTGCAGACGGCCTCGCGGCGTACGGGGTCCAGGCGGCTAGGGTTCACGATGGGGTCGGGACCGGCCGGGGCGAACGCCTGTTCGTGCCGTGCAACGTGCGCCGCGCCCGGTCCGTGACAGCGCTCGCAGCCGATACCGGACTCCACGAAGGGGGCTGAGGGGTCGAACCGATTGGGGCCCGGCGCAGACACCTGTCCGGCATGGCACAACAGACAGGCGGTGGTGACGCGACGCTGAAAGTGCGGTTGATCGGCGGTGTTGTAGCCCGGCGACAGATCCCAATGCGGGCCGTTGGCATACCAGGTGATGGGCGACTCGCGCAGCACCCCGTCCGCAGACGTGGCGAACGTGCGTCCGCGTTTCCCCGAGCCGATGATCCACGACACCGGCAGCGCTTGCTGCGTCAGAACGGCGTCCCCGGCCCCCAATCGCACTTCTTCGTGAAGCAGGCGATCGTCGTCCTGGAAAACGCGATAGCGATAGGGTCCTGCCGGGTCGAATTCCACCTCGGACGCAAGGGGCGTCGCGGCGATCCAATCCTCGACCGGGGAAATGGAATGAGACATCGGATGCCGGGCGTAGCGCTCCGAGATCGCAGCATGACAACTCGCGCAACGTTCACTTCCCACAAACCCAGCGGATGGGTCGACTTTCGCCGGGGGTGAACTGTTCTGCGCGGTCTCGGGTGGCACGGCCAGTCGCGGCCAGGAGATTACAACGACACCCGCAACGGCCACGACCAAAACCGCCAAACTGATTTGATAGGCGAGGTATCGGTTCTTGTAGTCTCCCATGCCGACGCAATCCCAACCGGCTGACTTTGCCTTCCCGCTCTCACCCTGACTGTAAGCTCTCCGCCTCACAAAGCCAACCACCTCAGCTTTGTAAACACGCGACGTGCAACACGGGGTCTAATCTTCGACCTTACCCCAGCTCCGCGTATTCGCGGGCCGACAGCACGCCGGCGCCGAGGACCAGCAGCCCGACCAGTGCGCTCGCCAGCGCGATGAGCGCCGTGTCGCCCGTGACGGCGAGAAACGTCTCTTGAGACACACGACCCATGGGACGCAGCCGCAGGTCTTCGCCCGCCTCGTAGATCAGGCATTTGACGTAGAACGACACCGTCACCCGCTTCACAATCCCCGGCATCGCGCCGAACAGCACTTCCAGAAAGAACCAGTACGCCAGCGAAATGATCGTGCCGTGCCGGAACGACGCGCCCAGAAACAGGAACAGCGCGGCATACACCGTCGTCCCCAACAGGCTGGCGGGAAGGAACACGAAAAAGACTTCGCGGCCGTGCTCGCCGGCGAGCAGACACATCACGCCGAGCGAGCCTCCGGCCCACAGCGCGACGAGCAGCATCGTCGCGAATGCTTTGACGAGGTACAGCACTGCCCGCGGAATCGGCGCGATCAGCAGATAGATCAACGTCCGGTCTTCGCGTTCGCCGCCGATGCCGGACGCGCCGTAACTGACGGCGAAGATGGGCATCAGGAAACCGACGAACGTCGGGATCAGCACCTGCTCGGCGAGCTTCTTGGCCGTCGGCGACCGTTGCTGCGCCCACGCGAGAACAATTAGTGCGCACAATGTGGTCAGCGCCAGGCAAACGAGCGTCTGCCGCGACCGCAGTTGCCGCCGCAGTGTGAGCCAGAACAATTCGCTGCACGCGGAGGCGAGGCGGCCGGACGGAGCGGTGGTTGATGTGGACGTGGTCGCGTTCAATCGACGCTCTCCCAATGATGCCTGCCACATACGACGTCGAATGGCCTCGTCGTTTTAGCCCCAAAGGGGCGGCAGATCGTAGCCCCAGGCGTGAGCCTGGGGATTACGGGTGCGCCAGTTCTCCAGCCCCGGAGGGGCGACAGAAATCTTCTGCCGCCCCTCCGGGGCTGCGAATTCGTCTCGGCCCCAGTCCCCAGGCTCACGCCTGGGGCTACGATCTGCCGCCACTCCGTGGCTGAAAAAACCACGTTTGCCGTGATTGGTATCGACAACATTGTTCACCTTAAAACTCCGCCGCGGCGGACATCACGTAGCCGAACGTGGCTTCCGCCGTCACGTCGGTGGTTTCCAACCGGGCGATGTCGAACCCCCGCTCGGCGACCAATGCGGCTAGCTGCCGAAAAAAACTGTCCGCCCGGATGATCCGCAGCGCGAGCTCCTCCGGCCCGGTGAGTTCCAGTCCCTGCACCTGAGTCCAGCGGATCAGCTCCGAGGCCAGCTCGCGCGCGGCGGCGCAGACCAGCCGGACCTGCAACGGGAGATCGGCGAACATGTCTCGAATCTCAGCCACGCTCCCCACGGCCAGCACCCGACCGCGGCCCATGAAGATGATTCGCTCGACGAGATCGTCCATCTCTTCGAGAATGTGACTCGACAGCAGCACCGCCGTCCCGTGGTCGGCCAGCATGCGGAACAGGCCCATCAGTTCGCGACGACCAACGGGGTCCACGCCGTTGAGCGGTTCGTCCACCACCAGCAGATCGGGTTGGTGAACCAGCGCCTGTGCGAGCCGGATGCGCTGCCGCATCCCCTTGGAATAGCCGCGCAATGTGCGGTCGGCCCGCTCGCTCATGCCGACTTCGTGGAGCGCGCGTTCGGTCTGTTCGCGGGCGTCCGCTTGCGACATGCCGTGCAACCGGGCCATCGTGCGGACGAACTTCCGGCCGGACATCTCTTCGTAGAAGACGTCGACCTCGGGGCAATAGCCGATGTGCCGCTTCGCCGCCGCCGAAAACGCCGTGGCGCCACGGACCAGCACTTTCCCGATGGTGGGCCGGAGCTGACCGGTCAGCAACTTGATCAGCGTCGTTTTGCCGGCCCCGTTCGGACCGAGCAGCCCCGTAATGCCCGGCTGCAATTCCAGGGAAACGTCATTGACGCCGATGATCGGCCCGTACCACTTCGTGACGTCGAAGAACTCGGCGACGGGGGTGGAGACGTAGCCCTGTCGCTCCGCGGGAGGAGAGCCTCTTTCGCTCATCAATCCTGTCTCCCACCAAACGGCGAAGAGGCTGACCCGCACACTAACCCGAAGCGTGAGCGAGGACGAGCGCTCCGAAACGCGCCGGATGTCACGGCCACGGAGTCTTCGACGTGGCCGTGCGTGCGCTTATTCGGCACGGCGACGTCGCAAAGCCTCCGTCTCCGTGACATCCGCTCCGGCTGCAAGCGCTCGTCCTCGCTTACGCTTCGGGTTAGTATGGCGACGGTTCGGCTGGTGGTCATCGGACGACCTCCACCGCCCGCACGCGGCGGACGATGAGCAGCAGCCCCAGCACGCACACGACCCCCAGCACGGCCGCACATTCCCAAGCCGCCGGCGGCCGGTTCTCGGGCAGCGCGCCGAAGCACCACTGGCCGAGGCGGTGCATGTCCTCCCACAACGCCAGCAGCAACCAGTGGCGATTGTCGCGAATGTCCTCCAGCATATGGGCCAGCACGCTCAACAGCACGAACAGCCCCAGCCACGTCATCACCAGCGGAACCGTCCGCGGCACCCACGCCGCGACGGCGAACAGCATCACGCTCTGCACCGCGGCGAGCACCGCCCCGTAACCGAGAATGCCGACGAGAATCCGCCAATTCTCGGTGATATACGCGAACGAATTACTGAGCACGCCGTATTCGACGTACAGAATGAGCGTGGGCACTGTGGTAATGACCCCCACAACCGCGGCAATCGCCAGCAGCTTCCCGATGATGTAGTGCCGCTTGCCGATCGCCCGCGACAGATAGAACACCATCCCGCCCTGACGGTAGTCGCTGCCGATCAGCGTCGAGCCGGCGAACGCCAGCAGCAGCGTGGTAATCGCCGCCTGGGCGTTCATGAAGTCGGCGTAGGCGTCCCCGGTGCCGGTCACGCGGTAGCTGTCGAGGAACTGGGCCATGTCGCCGCTCTGCACGACCAGCGTCGCCTTGAGATAGATGAACGCAAAGTTGAACAGGAAGTTCAACAGGCCCAGGCCGATCAATACCCAGAACACCCAGCGACGGAAAATCAAACCGAGCCCGACCCGCACGAGCGTGGCGACGCCCCACCACGGCGACCGCCGTCGCCCATCCCATTCGCGGTATCCGGCCTGTTCGAGAGGCATCGTTGAATCCTGAAGCAGTGGTCTTCGGCCTCTTGTCCCCTCTCCCGCCGCTTCGGTGGGAGAGGGTTAGGGTGAGGGGGCTTCTGTCTTTTCTTGGCGTTGAAAGCAAAAAGGCAAAGGCACCCTCACCCCCGGCCCCTCTCCCGGCGAAGCGCCAGGCGAGGGGAGAAATCGTCACAGCGCCGCCGCGGGCATCACCAACCGCTGATACACCTGCTTCAGATCCTCTTCCTCGGGAATCACCTCCCGCAACACCAGATCGTGCTGCGTGGACCGCTCGAAGAACCGTCGCGTCGTCCAATCGGCGGGGACGTCGACAATCACCTGGTCGGTCCGCGGCAGCTTCGTCACGGTGACGCCATCCATTCGCAGTTGCGTTAGAAACGCCGTCGCATCGCCGCGCCACCGCAGACGATACCGCCCGCGTTGCGAGCGGCACAGATCGCGAATCGGGCCGACGCCGAGCACCTGGCCGCGATCGACGATGATCACCTGCTGGCAGACGCGCTCGATGTCCCCCAGCAAATGCGTCGACAGAATCAGCGATTTCCCATGCCGATCCGCGATCGCCTTGAGCAGCCGCAGCATTGAATCGCGGCCGTCGGGATCGAGGCCGGCCGTCGGCTCGTCCAACAGCAACAGTTGCGGATCGTGGACCAACGCCGCGGCGAGCTTCAGCCGCTGCTTCATGCCGACCGAGTATTCCTCGCACCGCCGGTAGCGGACTTCGTCCAGCCCCAGATACGACAGCACCTCGTGGGCGCGGCGCCGCGCCTGCAGCCGCGGCATCCCCGACAGCTCCCCGGCGAGCGACACCAGATCGACCCCCTTCACGCCGGGCAGAAATGATTCCGCCTCGGGCATGAACCCCAACCGCAGCCGCAGTTCATGCGTCTGCCGATGCAAGTCGCATCCCAGGACCGTCCCGCCGCCGCTGGTGGGGCGAATCAGGCCGAGCAGAATCTTGAGCAGCGTCGACTTGCCGGCCCCGTTCTGCCCGATGAGTCCGATCGCGCCGGGCTCAATGCTCAGCGTGACGTCCGTGAGCGCCCGCAGCGCTCCGTAGTTGTGAGTGATGTGTGCCAGTTCGAGCAAAGCCATCGCGGCGGAACCGTGCCGTGGTTGGGTCGGTGGTGTGAGATCAATAACGTATCGCACGGTGGGGCGATGTGCCAGCAGACTGTTGGAGGATCGCGAGTGGCGTTGACATCCTACAAACGGCGACGCCGGTGATTTGCAGGAAAGTCATTGCCTCCGGGTTTGGACCTCGAAGAGGTCGCAGAACGTAGCCGGGGGTCGAAGGCTCTGCGGAGACCCCCGGAACATCGCAGAACGCCTACGAGCATCCCGGAGGGATGCCAGACCCGTGAACTTCTGGCATCCCTCCGGGATGCGTGTCATACTCTCGACGCCATCCGGGGGTCTCCGCGAAGCGCTTCGACCCCCGGCTACGTTCTGCGAACCCTCCGGGTTCAAGCCGCGAATCATCATCACCAATCTGTGGATGCCCATCGGGAAAGGATTCTCCATGCCCACCGAACGGCGACACGCGCTCGTGCATCCCCGCGATGAACTGCTCGCCACGATGGAGCGGATTTACCGCTATCGGATGACGACCACCTCCGGCGGCAACCTGTCGATCCGGGACGACGAGGGCCAGATCTGGATCACGCCGGCCCGCGTCGACAAAGGCTCGCTCCGCCGCGATGACATCGTCTGCGTGAAGCCCGACGGCACGGTCGAAGGCCGGCACAAGCCGTCGTCCGAGTTCCCGTTTCATCGCGCGATCTATGAGGCCCGGCCCGATCTGAAGGCGATCGTGCATGCCCATCCGGTCGCGCTGGTCGCGTTCAGCATCTGCCGCCGCGCGCCCGAGACGCGGCTGATCCATCAGGCACGGCACGTCTGCGGCGACGTCGGCTTCGCCCCGTATGCCCTGCCCGGCAGTCAGCAACTGGCGGACAACATCGCCGCCACGTTTCGACAGGGATACCACTGCGTCATTCTGGAAAATCACGGCGTCGTGGTCGGCGGCGACGATCTGACGGAGGCGTTTCAGCGGTTCGAGACGCTCGAATTCGCCGGGCAGACTACAATCCGCGCCGCAATGATCGGCGAAGTCCGGTTGCTGACCGACCGGCAACTCGAACTGTCGAAGCGGCAGGCCCAATCTTTCCCGGAGTTCGCGCCGGCCGCGCCGCACAGCCTCGAAAAGGAACTACGGACGCAACTCCGCGACTTCCTCAAGCGCGGCTATCAGCAGCGGCTGTTCATCAGCACGGCGGGGAGTTTTTCCGCGCGCATCAGCGACGACGCGTTCCTCATCACGCCGTATCAGCGCGACCGGCAACGGATCGAGCTGGACGATCTGGTGCTCATCGACGCAGGCCGCCGGGAAGCGGGCAAGACACCGAGCCGGTCCGCGGCGATGCACCGCGCGATCTACCGTCGGCATGCGGACATCGCGGCGGTCGTCACGGCGTACCCGGTGCATGCCACGGCGTTCTGCGCGACGAACGCCGAACTGCCGACGCGCACGATCCCCGAAAGCTATCTCTTCCTCCGCGACGTCCCCCGGCTGCCGTTCGAGTTGCCGTTCGGCGACGGGACGGAGCTGGCGAATCGGATCTCGATGCAGCAGCCGATCGCGCTCCTCGACAACGACGGCGTGCTGGTCTGCGGCCACAGCGTGCTGGACGCCTTCGACCGACTGGAAGTGCTGGAGACAACGGCCGAGGCGTTCATCAACAGCCGCCCATTGGGCCCGCTGGTGCCGATGTCGGACGCGGTGATTGACGAGTTGTGTACGGCGTTCGGCGTGGTGCGGAAGAAGTGATGAATGATGAGTGGTGAATATACGAGTGAAGCGGAGACACGGCTCTTGCATTCATCGTTCGTTACTCATCATTCATCACTTCCTCACGCCCGCTCCCACGGGAACGGGATCACCTGCTCGATGCGGTCCGCGCCCATCGCGAGCATCGCCAGACGGTCGAAGCCGAATGCGACGCCGCTGCACGGTGGCAGGCCGCGTTCCATCGCCGCGAGCAGGCGGCTCTCTTCGGGGAGCGGTCGCAACCCAGCGGCTTGCCGCTTGGCATTTTCTTGCCGATTCCGTTCGCAGAGCACGTCGGCGTCGGTGAGTTCGTCGTACCCGTTGCAGTATTCGACGCCAGCGATGTACAGCTCGAACCGTTTCGCGACGAGTTGCCCATCAGCCCGCGGCTCGGTGCGGGCCAGCGCGGCTTGCGTTGGCGGATAGTCGCACAGCAAGACCGGCCGCTCGTGGCCCAACTTCGGTTCGACCAACTCGGCGAGCAACCAGTTCAACCAGCCGTCGCGGTCGTTCGCGTCCAACCCCGGCGGCGGCGTGAGTTGATGCTGCCTCGCGAGATCGTGCAACGTCGTCACGGGTACGGTCAACACAGCGCGACCCGCGTGCCGCAGGAAGGCGTCGTCGTATGGCAAGCGTTCAAAGGGTCGGGGGATGGATCGAACAGTGAGTTGCTCTTCGTTTGGTCCCCTCTCCCCCGTCTTCGGGGGAGAGGGATAGGGTGAGGGGGCCGTGCGCTCCTTGCCGGCTTCAATGGCGGAAGCAGCTTGGTCGGGTGGCGGCGCGAGCGCTTGCCCCCTCACCCCGACCCTCTCCCCCGAAGACGGGGGCGAGGGGGCCGGAAAAGCCACCTCGGCAGCCTCTGTGGAGGAGACTGCCGCATCGAGGACATGACACACCAGCTCCTCGACGACAGCCATCTGATCGTCGAGGCTATCGCCGACGCGATACCACTCGACCATCGTGAATTCGGGATTATGCCGGCGGCCGGTTTCGCCGTTGCGGAACACCTTGCCCAGTTGATAAATCGCCGTGCAACCTCCCGCGAGCAACCGTTTCATCGCGAACTCGGGGGACGTTTGCAGATACCGCAATTCCGTCGGCGGCGACTGCCACGACAGCGCGTCGCGACGGTAATCCGCGATGATCGGTTCCAGCCAGGCATCCACGACGATGTCCGCCGACAAGAGCGGTGTGTCCACCTCAATGTACCCGCGCTCGTCGAAAAACTGCCGCACGGTCCGCAGCAACTTCGCACGCAACGCGAGCGCCTGCGGCGACATCGTTGGGAGGTCATCCATCGTCATGCCGGCGATCTTATCCGGCGCGCCAGCCGACGGCGATGCAGCGCGGTTCCGTGGCTTCCGTAGGGTGCAGTCGAGGCTTTGCGAGGCTCACCACGACGTGGAGCAACCGGGGAGAGCCTCGCAAAGCCTCGACTGCACCCTACAAAGCCTCTTGCCATGCTCACGCGGCCAGCGGTTCGCGTTCGTCGCGGGCGGCGGGGAATTGCAGAATGCTGCGGCCGGGCATCGATTCGGCGTCGTCCGCCGGTTGCTGCGGCCGGACGCGGTTGGTGTAAACCAGCCGCAGGAATTTGGGAAAGTCGGCCCAGAGACCGGGTGACCGGTTCCACAGGTTCGCGACCTGCTGGAAGAATCGCAGTTCGAATTGCAGCACGATGAGGTCCTGCACCGCCGCGACGGGGTCCACTTCGCCGACTTCCCACGGTCGCGGGCAGAGCTTGAAGGCCGGCGACGGATCGCTCGGTCGGCCGTGAGGCGGCACGTCGTGCAGTACGGCAAGCGAGCCGGAGTCGCTGAGCCTGGTCGGAAACACCCGGCAGGACGAAGGCCGCGCGTCGTAGATGCCGCAGGTCGCGCGGCCCAGCGGCGACTCGGCGGTTGGGGGCTGCTCGACGAGAAACCGGCACTTCGTCGTCTGCGGGAAAGTTTCGCTCGGTTCGTGCAACAGACAGATGACGTACGGCACTTCGGCGTCGTCATCGAAGCGGAACTGAGGCGCCACTCCCGCGGAGATCGCGCCGTCGCGATCCTCCCAGCGGCAGATGAACTGCCAGAAGTCGAGTTGCAGCGCTCGCTCCATCCGGTTGATGTCCGCGCCCGTCACCGGGACCGCGAAGGCCCGACAACAACCAGCGTGACAACCATGACAGGGGCTCATGGCCACCTTTCAAACGGACAATTCTCGACGGGCAAGAAGCGCGCAGGCTCATCGGCAGAATCGGAATCCTCGGCTGAGTCGGATCACGCGATGAGGGAATTCACTGACGCAGACGGGCGGCTCAACCGAGACCGTCCGGCGGCTTCGGCAGCATCCGCCGCTGGGGCCACTGCTGGACCGTCCGAAACGCCAGCCAGGCATCGCGGCAGGCGGCGACATCGTGAACGCGCACGATGTCCGCCCCCAACGCGGCGACGGCGAGCGTCACCCCCACCGTGCCGGACTGCCGTTCATCAACCGGCCGTCCCAGAATCCGCTGCAGGAACCGCTTGCGGGAATGCCCGATCAACATCGGCCGGTTGGCGACACGAATCGTCTCAATGCCGGACAAGAGCTCCAGATTGTGTTCCGCCGTCTTGCCGAAGCCGATGCCGGGATCCCACACGATCTGCTCCGCGGTCAACCCGGCAGCCTGCAGCGCCGCCAACCGCTCCGTGAAGTAGTCGCGAACTTCGCGTGTGACCGAGTCGTATTGCGGCGCGAGTTGCATCGTTTGCGGCGTCCCCTGGATGTGCATGCAGACCACGCCGGCAGCCAGTTCCGCACAAACGCCGGGCATATCCGGGTCAAACCGCAGTCCGGAGATGTCGTTGACGATGGCAGCGCCGGCCTCGAGAGCGGCACGGGCCACCGCGGATTTGTAGGTGTCGATGGAGATCGGAATCCGTAACCAGCCGGCGAGCCGTTCGATCACCGGCACCACGCGACGAAGCTCCTCGACTTCGGTCACCGGTTCGGCACCCGGGCGGGTCGATTCCCCGCCGATGTCGATGATGTCCGCCCCCTCGCTCTCCAGTTGGACTGCCTGGTCGACGGCCGCGGCCAAGTCGGTATACTGCCCACCGTCCGAGAAGCTGTCCGGGGTGACATTGAGGATGCCCATCAGCCGGAGATCGTGGCCCAACTCAAGCGTACCGCCGCGGATCGCCCAGACCCGCACAGGTCGTTCGGAAGGATTGGGCATGAAGTCACTCCCGAGACGGTGGCGGTCCGGCGGATAAAACCGTGTCGACGGTGGATTGTAATCTATTTCCGAATCAATGGTTACAGCATTTTTTGCAGGCTTGGGCAGGTTCCCAATGGGAGCAGACCCAGATTTGGGAATCGTCGGAAAACCTTTCCGGCGCGTTTGACTTCCCATCCCGCCCGGTTATCTTGGTCGGAGTTTTCGGCAAAGTCGGTCGGAACTGCGCAGTAACCGCAGTTCTCCGGCATCAACGGTTCGGCAGTGTTTGTCGGACTGTCTCAGCCGGCCCTCTCGGTGGTACCGAGCCGGATCTGGAGTGCCGAATTGGGTGACCCATTGAGGAGAAGACAATGTTGCGTTCCATGCTGACGGCCGCGGTGGCTGTCGTTGCGGTGGCCCTGTCGGGCCTGTCCGCTGATGCCGGCCTGTTGTTCAATCGCGGCGGAAACTGCGGTGACTGCAACGCTTATGCGGCCCCGGCTTGCGGTGGTTGCGAAACCTCCTGCCGCACGAGGCGCGTGAAGTGCAAGCGCTCTCGGAACAACAGCTGCAACGTCGGTCCGTCGTGCGGGGTTCCGATGGCGGCTCCGTCGTGCTGCGCCCCGATGGCGGCTCCGGTCTGCGCCGCTCCGGCACCGACCTGCTGTGCTCCGGCAGCTCCGGCCTGCTACGCTGCGGCTCCGAGCTGTGCCGCTCCGGCCATGGCCGCCCCGTACGCGGCTCCCGCCGAGGCTCTGCGGGCCGCTCCGAAGCCGCCCGTTGAAGAAGCGCCGAAGCCCCAGTAATGTGGCTGCGTCGTTGATCTTCAGCGAGAGACCTGGAAACCCGGCTTCCCCCTCGAAGCCGGGTTTTCGTTTTGACGGGGCGACGCCAGCCCTTGACCGGACCGCGGGTGATCGCGAAGACTGTTGGTCGAGCATCAGCCCGTCCTGTTCAGGAGCCAAAGAATGACGCAGCGGCCATTGTCGATTATGGGGCTGGCGGCCTCGCTGCTGATCGTGTTATCCAGCACTCTGCCCTTGTCCGCCGGCAAATTCAACGCACAACTTAGCGTCGGCGACAAAGCCCCGGTCTGGACTCAATTACAGGGCGTGGACGGCAAGCGTCACTCCCTCGGCGATTTCGAGCGGTCCCCCGTGATTGTCGTCGCTTTCCTCTGCAATCACTGCCCGATTGCGTCGGGTTACGAAGCCCGGTTCAAGCAGTTCGCGGACGAGTATCGCGAACGCGGCGTGACGTTCGTCGGCATCAGCGTCAGTCGCTTTCCCACCGACAGCTTCGAGAAAATGCAGCAGCGGGCCACCGAGCGGAAATTCAACTTCGCCTATCTGCATGATCCCACGCAGGACATCGGCCGCCGGTACGGTGCGACCTGCACGCCGCATCTGTTCGTGCTCGACCGCGAGCGGAAGATCGCCTACATGGGGGCCTTCGATGACAGTCCGGCCGCTGCGGACAAAGTCCAGGAGCCGTACGTCCGGGCCGCCGTCGACGCGTTGCTGGCCGGAAAGCCGATCGACATCCGCGAGACGCGCCAGCGCGGCTGCGACATCGAGTACGAAACGGACCTGACCAAACCGTGAGAAAACTGGCTACCGTGCGGGCCCGATCTGTGGCGGACTCATGTCCAGCGACTGATACGTCCGCGGCATTCCGGCGGCGTTCGGCTGATAGGGCGTCCACGGCGTGGGGGCGGCGGTGATCGTCCCGGTCTGCCCGCGCTGCAGATGGCGGTAGTACGAACTGCTGAAGCCGTGGGGAATGTGGTAGTCGGGAATCGCGCAGCCTGTCGCGGCGAGTGCCAATAGGCCCCACATTCCGCAGCGATGCCAGCCTGGTGTTCCCACGGTTCGCGGCTTTCACACCGATTATCTATCACAACACAGAGATTATCGGCTGAGGGGTAACTCCAGAAAAACGCAAACACCGGGCGGCAGCGCTCGTGACGTTGTCCGCCCGGTGTGAATCTGCGTCGTAATGTCTGACCGCGATTACTTTTTCGCTGCGGCGAGCCGCTTGTTGACTTCCGCCCAATTGATGACGTTCCAGAAGGCGGCGATGTAGTCGGGCCGGCGATTCTGGTAGTTCAGGTAGTATGCGTGTTCCCAGACATCCAGCCCGAGGACGGGGGTCTTCCCTTCCATCAGCGGGCTGTCCTGGTTCGGCGTGCTGATGACTTCCACGCCCGAGCCGCCGGCCACCAGCCAAGCCCAGCCGCTGCCGAACCGCGTCGTGGCGGCGGCGGCAAACTTTTCCTTGAACGTCGCGAAGCTGCCGAACGCAGTGTTGATCGCGGCGGCGACGTCGCCGGTCGGCTCGCCACCGGCATTGGGGGCCATGACCGTCCAGAACAGCGAGTGATTCGCGTGCCCGCCGGCGTTGTTGCGGAGCACCGTGCGGATGTTCTCGGGCACCTGCGACAGGTCGGCGATGAGCGCCTCGACCGACTTCGCTTCCAGGGCCGGCTGATCCTTCAGCGCGTTGTTGGCATTGTTGATGTACGCCTGATGGTGCTTGGTGTGATGGATTTCCATCGTCTTGGCATCGATATGCGGTTCCAAGGCGTTGTAGGCATACGGCAACGCCGGCAGTGTGTAGGCCATCGTTCAGAACTCCCTAGGGGGACAGCGGTGATGCATTGCGGCCGGAAATCGAGCCGTTCCCGCATTTTACGCGGCTCGATGCCGATCACAACCCAACACGACCCGCCTGCGGGCATCGAATCGCAGCCGAACTGATGTCCTGACAACGGGATACCGATCTACAACGACAGCGCTGCCTGACTCCCGGCGGCAGGCGAACAGTTAGGCTGGCTGCGTCGACTCTGCCGACGGTTGCACGCGCCGAGCGATTCAGGCACTGTACCGCAGTCTGGCACAGCAGTTTGAGGGATGACGATGGGCTGGGAAGCGTGGTTAGTGGTCGCGGTCGTGGTGCTGCTGGTGGGAGCGCTGGCGCGCGAACTCGCCGGGGCCGACGTCTTGTGCATTGGTGCGCTGGCGATCTTCGTGTTAGCCAGCGAGATGACGGGCACCAAATTGCTGCCCGACGCCGCGGAAGCGGTCAAAGGCTTCGGCAATCCGGGGTTGGTCTCGGTCGGCATCCTCTTTGTCGTGGTCGCGGGACTGGTGCAAACTGGCGCGATGAACTTGATTACCGAGCCAGTCCTCGGACGCCCCAAGACCGTGTTCAGCGCTCAACTGCGATTGCTGATTCCCGTCACGATCTCCAGCGCGTTCCTCAACAACACGCCGATTGTCGCGATGTTCATGCCGGTCTGCGGCGACATCAGCAAGAAGGCGAACATCAGCCCGTCGAAGTTGTTTATGCCGATGGCGTTCGCCGCCACGTTCGGCGGGGTCTGCACGATGATCGGCACCAGCACCAATCTGGTGGTGAACGATCTGATCCGCACGCAGTCGGAGTATCCGGCGTTGGAGATGTGGGACATTTCGTGGATCGGCATCCCGTGCGCTGTCGCCGGTTGCCTCTACATGCTGGCGTTCAGCCGCTGGCTGCTTCCCGACCGCCGGCCGGCGATCAGCCTCAGCGACGACCCGCGGCAATACACCGTCGAGATGGAAGTCGAAGCCGCCGGTCCGCTCGTCAACCGCACCGTGGAAGAGGCCGGATTGCGACATCTGCCGGGGCTGTTTCTCGCGGAGATCGAACGCGAAGGCAACATCGTCCCCGCGGTCGGCCCGCACGAACGGTTGCAGGCCAACGACCGGCTGGTGTTCGTGGGGATCATCGAATCGGTCGTCGACCTGCGGAAGATGCGCGGCTTGCGGCCCGCGACCAATCAGGTGTTCAAGCTCGGCACGCCCGACACGCAGCGCACGCTGATTGAAGCCGTGGTGTCGTCGCGTTGCCCGCTGGTGGGTAAGACCATCCGCGACGGCCGGTTCCGCACGAAGTACAACGCCGCGGTGATCGCCGTGGCCCGCAGCGGCGAACGGATTCAGGGCAAGATCGGCGACATCGTGCTGCAACCCGGCGACACGCTGCTCCTCGAAGCCCACAGCGATTTCGCCCGCCTGCAACGGAACAGCAACGATTTCTTCCTCGTCAGCAACGTCGAAAACTCCGCGGCGCCGCGCCACGGCAAAGCGTGGCTCGCGTTGGGACTGCTCGCGGCGATGGTTGCCGCCAACACGTTCCTGGGGCTCGACATTCTGGTGACAGCGCTCGTCGCGGGGCTGTTGATGATCGTCACCCGCTGCGTCACCGCCGGCGAGGCGCGGCAGAGCATCGACTGGTCGGTGCTGGTCACGATCGGGGCGGCGCTCGGCATCGGCAAGGCGCTGCAATCGAGCGGACTGGCGGAGTACGCCGCTCACCAACTGGTGAGTCTCGCCGGTCCCAATCCGTGGGTGCAACTGGCGGTGATCTATTTCCTGGCGATGCTGCTCACCGAACTGGTGACGAACAATGCAGCGGCCGTGCTGATGTTCCCGATCGCGATGGAGACCGTGAAGACGCTGGAGGTCAACCATCTGCCGTTCGTGATGGCGATCATGGTCGCCGCGTCGATGGGCTTCGCGACGCCGTTCGGCTACCAGACCAACCTGATGGTCTACGGTCCCGGCGGTTACAAGTTCGTCGACTACCTGCGCGTCGGCATCCCGCTCGACCTGCTGATGATGGCCGTGACGGTGCTGCTGTCGCCGTTCATCTGGCCGTTCTGAGTTCAGAAGAACCAAGCAAGAGATTAGAAAACCGCGAAGGCGCGAAGGACTCGAAGGCAGACGGGGAACTGTGATTGTTCTCTTGCCAGCCTCGAAACGCACCGGTTATCCTTCGGTCGCATGCACATGCCGAAGCAACGGGAGGCGAGATGACGAGCGGTCCGGTCAATCAGTTGTTCTACGGGGACAATCTGAATGTTCTGCGCGATGACATCGCGTCGGAATCGGTGGACCTCATTTATCTCGATCCGCCGTTCAATTCCAAGCGGGATTATAACCTGCTATTCAAGTCCCCGAAGGGGCAGCAGAGCGAAGCGCAGATCACGGCGTTTAAGGATTCGTGGCACTGGGGCGACCAGGCCGAGCGCGAATTCGATGAACTCCTGCACCAGTCGAACACCGACATGGCGTCGATGATGAAGGCACTGCGGGCCTTCCTTGGTCAGAACGACGTGATGGCTTATCTGACGATGATGGCAAACCGCTTGTTGGAACTGCGCCGCGTACTGAAGCCGACTGGATCGCTTTACCTCCATTGCGACCCGGTCGCATCGCACTATCTCAAGGTCGTTCTGGACGGGGCATTCGGGAAGGACGTGTTCAAAAACGAGATCATCTGGAAGAGAACCGCCGCACACGGGTCCGCTAAGAGGTGGGGGCCAGTGCATGACGTGATCCACTACTACAGCAAGACCGCCGGATATACATGGACGTATCCCACCGTAAAGCACACGGATGGATATGTGGAAAAGCATTTCAAGCAAAAGGACGAGAAGGGGCGACTGTATCAGGCCATCACGCTGACAGGTTCAGGAATCCGCAATGGCGAAAGTGGGCTGCCGTGGCGGAAGATCAACCCAACCACCGTCGGTCGCCATTGGGCAATTCCTGGAGACGTCATGGAGCGATACGGGCTGTCAGGTAACACCGTACAAGAGCGGCTTGATGCCTTGGATTCGGCCGGGTTGGTGTTCTGGCCAAAGGGTGACGATGGAACGCCGCGACTCAAGTGGTATGCCGACGAACTGGGCGGGATGGCGATACCGGATGTGTGGACCGATATCCCGCCAGTGTCTGCCCAAGCTCAGGAGCGACTTGGATATCCCACACAAAAGCCGCTTGCGCTTTTGGAACGAATCATCGCTGCCAGCAGCCATGAAGGCGACGTCGTCCTCGATCCATTCTGCGGCTGCGGCACGGCGGTCCACGCGGCGCAGAAACTCAAGCGGCGGTGGATCGGAATCGACATTACGCATCTCGCCATTTCGCTGATTGAGAAGCGGTTGAAGGACGCCTTCCACAACGATTGCAAGTTTGAGGTTCATGGAACGCCGAAGGACGCCGACGCCGCGGCCGATCTCGCAGCCCGCGACAAGTATCAGTTCCAATGGTGGGCCGTCTCCCTGATCGACGCGCAGCCGTTTCAGGGGAAAAAGAAAGGCGCGGACGGCGGCATCGACGGCGTGAAGTTCTTCTACGACTTGAAGGACGACGAGGCCCGGAAACTGATCGTCAGCGTGAAGGGCGGGAACCTGAAAGCCGACGATGTGCGGGCGCTGAACCACGTCCGCGAGCGCGAATCGGCGGAGTTCGGCGTTCTGCTTTCCCTCCACGAACCGACCGCCAAGATGAAGGCGGACGCGGCGTCGGCGGGGGTCTACACCAGCGATGCCGGCAAAAAGTTCCCCCGCCTGCAACTGCTGACCGTCGCCGGGCTGCTGTCCGGCAAGCAGCGAGTCGAACACCCCGATTACGTCAAAAACGTCAACTTCAAGAAGGCCAAGCGGGAGGAGAAGGGCCAGGAGGCGAAACCCCTGTTCGACGACGCCGAGTGAGCCGAGCGGCGCAGTATTGGCAAAGACATCTTTCCGTTTCCCTTCGCGTCCTTTGCGTCTTCGTGGTTTTCCTGTCTTCTTCTACCGCGTGAAAACAAGAAAACCGCGGGAGTGGAACCCCGCGGCTTCTGCACTTTCTGGCTCTAGACCCTCAACTCTTAGCCCTCAACCACTTCAGAACTGTTGCCCCGGGTGCGGGCCGCGTATCGGTTGCGTCAGAATTTCCGGGCCGGATTCTGTGATCAGGACGGTGTGTTCGAACTGGGCGGAGAGCGCGAGGTCCAGTGTCCGCACGGTCCAGTTGTCGCGGGTGTCGACGAACGTCCGCCACGTCCCTGCATTGACCATCGGCTCGACCGTGAAGCACATCCCCGGTTCGAGGATGTCCTGACACGCGCCGACCTTGGGCAGATAGTGCGGCACGCCCGGCTCCTGGTGGAACTCGCGGCCGATGCCGTGGCCCTGATACTCGCGGACGACTTCGTAACCGCGGGCCTTGGCGTAGCGCTCGATAGTCCGGCCGATGTCGCAGACCCGCGCGAACGGCTGACAGGCCTGAATGCCCGCATGGAGCGAGTCGAACGCCACCTGCACCAGCCGGCGGACGTCGTCCTGGGCGCGGCCGATGATGAACGTCTCCGACGAGTCGCCGTACCAGCCGTCGACGACGGTCGTCAGATCGACGTTGACGATGTCGCCGTCCTGCAACCGAGTGGTGTCGGGAATGCCGTGACAGACGACCTCGTTCACGCTGGTGCAGGTGCTGCGGGGATAGCCTTTGTAGCCGAGCGTCGCCGGGGCGTGACCGTGGTCGGTGGTGTATTCGTAGATCAGCCGGTCGAGGTCCAGCGTGTTTGCGCCGGGGACGACGTGCTGCCGGACGAAATCCATCAATTGGGCGTTGAACCGTCCCGCCTCGCGGAGACCATCGCGTTCTTCCTCGAAATACAGCGGGATTTTCCGCTTCGCCTTCTTGTTCTTGACCGCCACAATCGACACCTTCCAAAGACCACCCGGTCCGCAACGTCAGCGCGAACGCGACCGGACGGCTGAGACCCTCCGCGCAATGCCGCCAGTTTGCGACCCGCGTCACCATTTGGCAAGCCTGACGCGCCAGGCGGACTGCGGTCGATTACAGTACAGCGAGAACTCGTTCCTAGGCTCCCTTATCGGAATGAGCGACGAATCGAGAAAGAGATTAGAAAACCGCGAAGGCGCAAAGAAAGACAGAGGCACGGAGAATGAGGTTCTTCGCAACCTCCATCCCTCTTGGATTTCCTTCGCGTCCTTTGCGCCTTCGCGGTTTTCTGGACTGCTTTTTAACACTGCACTGAGAGTTCCAACAGGTCCGCCGTCGTGTCGTCCTCCCCTCCTGCACCGAAGCCGCTTGGCAACCATAACCGGTGCTGGATCTGGGGCCGTCATGCCGTCTGGACCACGCTCGCCGCGGGGCGGTGGACGCCGCTCGAAGTCGCGATCACGCCCCGCTGTCCGGACGAGTTGCGAACGGATGTCCGCCGGATCGCGCGGTCGGGTCAAATCCCGTTGGTGGAGATCACCGATGCGGAACTCACGAAACGGACCCGGGCGGACGATCATCAAGGACTCGCGGCCCGGATGCCCGAATTTCCGTATGCGACGCTGACCGAGCTGCTGTCGCGGACGCCGTCGCCGACTGCGTGGCTGGTGCTCGACGGCCTTCAGGATTCGTTCAACTTCGGCGCGATCATCCGCTCGGCTGTCGAGTTGGGGATCGACGCCATACTGATCGGGACCGCGGGGCAATCCGGCGTGAACAGCCAGGTGGTGCGCAGCTCCGCCGGCGCGGTGAATTATCTCCCCATCGTCCGCGTGCGATCGCTGTCCGCCGCGCTGGATGATTTGTGTAGCGCCGGCGTCGTCCCGTTGGCGGCGTCGGAGAAATCGGCGATGTTGTTGGAGACCGTCGATCTCACGCGGCCCGTTGCTCTCGTCATCGGCAACGAAGGCCAGGGCGTTTCGCACGACGTCATGTCACGGTGTCTCGAACAGGTCCGCATTCCGATTGAAAACCGTGTCGGTTCACTCAACGCCGCAGTCGCCGCGGGGATTCTATGTTACGAACTCGTCCGGCAACGCAACCAGAAGCAGAGAAGGTCATGACGCCTTGCAACACCAACCCGAAGCGTGAGCGAGGACGAGCGCTCGCCCTCGCTCACGCTTCGGGTTGGTGTTGGACACGGCAGCGAGCGCGAGCCAGTAGAAATCGGAAAGTTTCGCCGCCATGTCCCTGATGCTTCGCAATCCGCACAGCGCCGCCGCCGCGTTCGATCGCCGGCCGGGCGATGTGCTCGAAGTCCGCGTGCCGCCCGGCAAGCCGTCGGATGCCTGGCGGCCGGTCGTCGAACTCGCCCGGCAGCACAGCGTCCCGGTGAAGACCGTTCTCGGTGCAACGACCGTCAACGACCGCCGCGGCAAGTCGGAACGGCAGGGGGCCGCGTGTGCGATCGTCCGCGATCACGACGGGACAATTCTGGAGGCGTTGTGGACCGATCCCGCACCGCAACCCGGCGACGTGTGGCTGGCCCTCGATTGCCTGCAGGATCCGCACAACGTCGGTGCGGTCTTCCGCACGGCGGCGTTCTTCGGCATCAAGGGAATCGTGCTGACGAAGGACCGTTCGGCCCCGATGTCGTCCACGGTCTACGATGTCGCCTCGGGCGGCGTGGAGTACGTCCCTTTCGTGCAGACCGCGAATCTGGCGTCGGCCCTCAAAGCCGCGAAGGCCGCCGGCGTGTGGATTCTCGGCAGCTCGGAACACAACGAACGCGACATCACCCAGATCCCGCGCGATCGGCCGTGGCTGCTGGTCATCGGCAACGAAGAGCAGGGCTTGCGGCGATTATCGCTCGAACTGTGCGACGACGTCTGCCGCATCACCCCGCGCGGCTTGCTGGGCTCGCTCAACGCCTCCGTCGCCGCCGGCGTATTGATGGCGACGCTGCGTGCTGGCAACTGATCTCAATGTGCCGCGGTCACGAAATTGATCGAAGGCAAAGGCGTTTATCCACAGATTTCACAGATTCCGCAGATTGAAAACCAGGCCGAGGACAGCGCCGTAGGAACCATGTCCCGGCGAATATCCCTGTCTTGAATCTGCGCAATCGGTGAAATCTGTGGATGAAATCTTATCATCCATTGAGCGGCAGCTACGGCGGCAACAGCGCGGTTTGCTGGCCCGTGCGCGGTTGGAATCCGGCGGGAAGGACCGATGACGGCGACGTTCCCGTGTCGAGCTTGATTTGACGGGCGAGATCGCGGGCGGCGAGATGCGTGGGTTCGGCGGTCAGCGCTTGGCTGAGGCTGTCGAACGCAGCTTCCTGGTTGCCGACCTGCGACTGGGCGTACGCCAGGCGGTACCAGTCCTCTGCGGTCGCGCGGCGCGACCCGATGGCCGACTGCAACGCATCGGCGGAGTCGGCCCAGCGTTCCATCTGCGCGTAGGCCAAACCGAGTTGCCATTCGGCGTCGATCCGCTGGGCCTTTGTCGCGCCGGTGTGATCGAGGGCCGCCCGCAACAATGGCGCCGCGCGGTCGGGTTGTCCCCGTTTGAGATGCAAATGCGCGAGCCGCAATTGGGCGTCGAAGTCTTCGGGGGTGACTTGCAGCAGATGATGATAGGTGGCGAGTGCAGCCGCGGTATCACCGCGCTGCTCTTCGAGTTTTCCCTTGAGCCGGATCGCTTCGGGATTCTCCGGATCGTTCCGCAACACGGATAGCAACGCCGACTGCGCCGCCTCGGTGCGGCCGATGTCGAATTCCATCTGAGCCAGCCGCAATGCCAATGGGGCGTCGTCGGGTCGTTCGGTGACGATCCGCTGCAACGACTCCGCCGCGGCGAGTTGCCGGCCGCTCGTCCACAATTCGTCGATCAACTGCAACTGCGTTTCGGTGTCCTTCGGCCGTTGTCGGACAGCAGCATCGAGCAGCTCGTCGGCCTGCGCTTGCCGCCCCTGTTCGCGGGCCAGCCGGGCCTCTTCGCACAGTTGCGTGCATTCCGAAGAGCGCCGCGACAACTGCGACCGCATCCGGGCGCAACCGACATCCACCGTGAGCAGCATCAATATCAGGACGCTGCGCGCACAATCGGTGCCGCAACGGGCGGCGAACGATGGGTGATGCGTGCGAGCCATCATGGCGGTCTCGATGACGTCGAGGCGAACGGTGCCGGAGCTTAACCGGAGCGTCGAAAACGAGATAGAGCGATTCCCCACAAGTCACCGGCCGTTTCTGCCGATGGAGGTGGGGCGGACCAACCGGTGAATTCGCTCACTCCCGCGACCATCGTTCAGCATCGACCGCGCAACGTTACGGATTGAACGGGACGACGCGATCAGCGAAGAATTGCGGAGAGGGTTGGCTCCGAGCCGCCAAATCTTCGCTGATTTGACAACTTCGCTGCTCGGCGAGTACGCTGCGGAGAGACGCCCCCATCGTCTAGAGGCCCAGGATAGCAGATTCTCAGTCTGCGGACAGGGGTTCGAATCCCCTTGGGGGTACTGGCTTAACTGGCAAGGACTTGCGACGACTCGCACCCTCCAGAATCCCGCGGTAATCGCGGGGTTTCTCTGGAGGCGGCGGAACGGCCTGCGGCCAATTGGTGTATCCACGCGCGCGTCGGGACCGTGGCTGCTGGAGGCTGTGACATGAGTCCCCGGCGACCGGTCGTCGAAATTCTCGACCCGATGGTGGTTGAGATTCTGCGGCAGAAGACCCCCGCCGAACGGCTGGCACAAGCCTTCGACATGTGGGACTTCGCAGTCGTGATGATTCGGTCTTCGATCCGTCACGAACACGCGGAATGGAGCGAAGCGGAAGTCCTGCGGGAAGCGGCCCGACGCCTCAGTCACGGAGCGACCAAACGTGTCCCCGGCTGATCTGCGGCCCTACGAGCTGTTGCAGAAAGCCGCAAACTTCTTCGAGCGGCTGGACGTGCCTTATCGCATCGTCGGTTCGATGGCCAGCATGGCTTACAGCGAAGCCCGGTTCACGAACGACATTGATTTTCTGGTCGATCTGCGGGAAGAACATCTCGAGCCGCTGGAGCAAGAGTTTCCCGCACCGGATTACTACGTTTCGCCGACCGCCGCTCGTGAAGCCATCCGGGAACGCCGCCAGTTCAACATCATTCATGGACCATCGGGGCTAAAGCTGGACATCATCCAGCGAAAAGAGACCGAGTTCAGCCGACTGGACATCTCGCACGGGCGGCGTCTGAAGAGCGATGGATTTTACGAGGCGTGGTTCGGCTCACCGGAGAACGTCATCCTGATGAAGCTGCGGTACTTTCAAGAGGGTGGTTCCGAAAAGCACCTGCGAGACATCGCCAGCATTCTCCTGATTCAGGAAAACGCGATTGACGGGGGCTACATCACCGAATGGGCGGCCAAACTGGGCGTAACGGCCGAGTGGGATCTGGTCCGTCAGCGGGTCGATGAGGCAACGTCATGACCGCCGCCGCTTCCGGCAGCAGCCCAGGCGAGCCACCGCATTCTTGCAGTTTGCCGCCGAGTTGTGTTATCGGGACAACAGACATCCCCTCTCGCGGGACGGTGTGATATCATACCCACAGGCAACTTGGGCCAACCGAACGGCTCGCGGCGTTAGCGGAGTGACATCATGCAGTTCCGGAATCGTGTTGGTGGGTTGATCGCGGGGCTGGCGGTGGTGATCGCCGTCGGACTGACTGCCGTCTCGCTGGCTTGCCCCTTCTGCTCGGCCCCTTCGCTGACGCTCACCGAGCAGCTCACGCAGTCGGATGCCGCGGTGCTGGCGGCGTGGTCCGGCGGCACGCCGGCCAAGGGACAGGAGGGCGGCTCGACGGAGTACGAAGTCGTCGAAGTCGTTCAGCAGCCGGCCGGCGGTAAGCTGGCCAAGGGGGCCAAGGTGTCGCTGGTCCGTTATCGGGCCGGCAAGCAGGGGGATCAGTTCCTGCTGCTCGGCACCAAGGGGGGGGCGGTCATCGACTGGGGCAGCCCAATGGAGGTCACGCCGACCTCGTTCGCCTACATGAAGAACGCGCCGAAGCCCGAAGTTCCCACGCAGCAGCGGCTCAAGTATTTCGCGCAGTACCTCGAACACGCCGATCAGATGGTCGCCACGGACGCCTACGGCGAATTTGCGAACGCCGCTTACGGTGACATCACGCCGGTCGCGAAAGAGATGCCCCGCGAGAAACTGCGGCAGTGGATCGTCGATCCGCAGGTCTCGCCGAGCCGGCTCGGGTTGTACGGCCTGCTGCTCGGTCTGTGCGGCACGTCGGAGGACATCCCCGTCCTCGAAAAGAAAATCCTCGATACGGGCGAAGAATTCCGCCTCGGCGTGGACGGCATCATGGGCGGGTATCTGCTGCTGACCGGCGACGACGGGCTGGCGATGCTCGACGAGAAGAAGCTCGTCAACAAGCAGGCTCCGTTCAGCGAGACTTACGCCGCGATGCAGGCGTTGCGGTTCATGTGGCAATACGGCGACGGCCGCATCTCCCCCGAACGTCTGCGGCAGTCGATGCGGCTGTTGCTCGACCGGCCGGAACTGGCCGACCTGGTGATCGCCGACCTCGCCCGCTGGAAAGACTGGTCGGTGCAGGACCGGATGATGGCGATGTACGGCCAGGAAGAGTACGACATCCCCTCGATCAAGCGGGCTGTCGTGCGATTCATGCTCGCCAGCACGAAGGACATCCCAGAAGGGTCCGCCGAACCGCCCGCGCACATCATCCGCGGTCAGAAGGCGCTCGCCGAGTTGGAAGCGAAAGACCCGAAGACGGTGTCGGAAGCGAAGCGGTTCTTTTTCGTGAAGTGAGGCTTGGTTATTAGTCCTTGGTCATTAGTCCGTTGGGAAAGACGGGCTTTCCACGGACGACGGACCAGTGACAACGGACCAATCTCATGCCACGGATCGGCATTATCACCGCCGCCGCGTTGATTGTCGCGACGCTCTGCCATCACGTCGCCGCGTGCCCGTTTTGTCCGCCGTCGTCGCCGACGTTGGCGGAACAACTCGCCGAATCGGACGTTGGCGTGCTTGTCGAGTGGCTTCGTTCCGAAGATGCGCCCGATGACCAATCGGAAGCGCGGACGGACTTCCGCGTCGTCGAGGTGCTGCGGTCGTTCGAGACGGGTCCGAAGAAGTCGCAGACCGTCAGCGTGCCGTTTCTGCGGCAGGGCAAGCCGGGCGATCTGTTCCTGCTGATGGCGAAGCGGGTGGAGGGGATCACCGAGTGGAGCCTGCCGATCGAAGTCACGGAAATCTCGGCGGCGTACGTCAAGCAGGCACCGTCGCCCGAGCGCCCCGCGACCGAACGGCTGCCGTTCTTCCTGCGGTTTCTCGAATCGCCCGATCAACTGCTCGCCAACGATGCCTTCGCCGAGTTCAGCCGCGCGAAGTATGAAGATGTCGTCGCCATCAAGGACCGTTTGCCGCGCGACAAACTCCGCAAATGGCTGGAAGACCCCGAGACCACGAAGATGCGCCTCGGCTTCTACGGCCTGCTGCTGGGCCTGTGCGGCAACGCCGATGACGGCTTGTTCCTCGCCGCCAAGGTGTTTCCACCCACGGCCGAAGACGAGGTTCGCCTCGGCCTCGACGGCATGATGGCCGGTTACGTCCTGTTGACCGGCGAGACCGGACTGAACCGGCTCGTCGAGCAGAAGCTGAACGACACCCAGCAACCCGACGGCGACGTGTACGCCGTCATCAATCTGTTGCGCTTCCTGTGGCAGTTCGCTGCCGACCGCGTGCCGCAGGCGAACGTCGCTGCGGCGCTCCGGCCGCTGGTGGACCGTCCGCAGTTCGCCGAGGTCGCGATTGTCGACCTCGCGCGGTGGAAGGACTGGTCCGTCCTCGACAAGATCATCGCCCGCTACGGCGAGCCGCCGTTCGAGACGCCGGAAGCGAAGCGGAAAGCGATCACATTCGCCCTGGCGTGCATCAAAGACGGCGGCAACGATCCGCAACCGGGCACGCCTGCGAAACAGGCTCGCCGGTTCATCGAACGCTTGCGGACCGAAGATCCGGAGATGCTGCGGAACGCCGAGCGCTTCTTTGCGCCCCGGCCGCAGGCAAATCCCGACCCAACAACCAAGTCACCGGTTGGGTTCTTTCTGGTGCCGCACTACTGGTGCGGGCGATGCTAGGTTCGGTAGTCACCAGTCCGTCGTCCGTGGTAAAACGCCTCCGCCACTGACAACGGACCACTGACCACGGACCTCCCCATGTTCAACCTCCCCGCCGTGCAATCCGCCATCCGTCAGTTCGGTTGTGACGGCTGGCTGCTGTACGACTTCCGCAAGTCGAATCCGCTCGCGCGGCGGGTGCTGGGGTTCGACGAGGCCGGGCACAGCACGCGGCGGTGGATGTATTTCATCCCTGCGGACGGCGAGCCGCAGAAGCTGGTGCATCGGATCGAGTCCGGGGCGCTCGACCATCTGCCCGGTGCAAAGACGGTCTATCTCCGCTGGCAGGAATTCGAGGCCGGCGTCGCGACGCTGGTCAAAGGTCGCAAGCGGGTGGCGATGGAGTACGCGCCGCGGAACGCCAATCCGTACATCTCGCGCGTCGATGCCGGGACGGTGGAACTCGTCCGCAGCCAGGGGGTGGACATCGTCTCCTCGGGCGACCTCGTGCAGCAGTTCGAGGCCGTCTGGGATGACGACCAGTGGGCGATGCATCAGGAAGCGGGCCGGCACACCGATTCGGCGTACGCGCTCGTGTGGAAGTTCATAGCCGACAATGTCCGGCAACACGGCGGCACGACCGAGCGCGACGTGCAGACGCAGATTCTGCACCACTTCGCCAGCCACGACATGGTGACCGATCACCCGCCCATCGTCGCCGTCAACGCCCATGCCGGGAATCCGCATTATGAGACTGGCGACGCGCCGATCCGCCGGGGGGATCTGGTGCTGGTCGATCTGTGGGCGAAGCTCGACCGGCCGCGGGCCGTGTACAGCGATCTCACCCGGATGGCGTTCGTCGGCGAGACGGTGCCGCAGAAGTTTGCCGACGTCTTCGCCATTGTCGCCGCCGCGCGCGATGCCGGCATTCAATGCGTCCGCGACGCCTTCGCCGCCGGGAAGCCGCTGCGGGGTTACGAGGTGGACGACGCCTGCCGCGCGGTCATCGACAAGGCCGGCTACGGAGCCGCGTTCGTGCATCGGACGGGGCACAGCATCGGCCTGGAGACGCACGGCAACGGGGCCAACATGGACAACCTCGAAACCCACGAAGAGCGGCTCGTGCTCCCCGGCTGCTGCTTCTCCATCGAGCCGGGCATCTACCTGCCCGAGTTCGGCATCCGCAGCGAGGTGAACGTGTTCGTCGACAAGACCCGGCAAATTCACGTCACCGCCGGCGAAGTCCAGACGCGGATTCAACCGATCCCCGTCTGATCCGAACCGCTGCGCGATGTTCCGTGTCACCGTTGCGGCCCCGGCGTCTTCCCCCGACAATCGGTGACTGGGTGGCATGCAACGCCGTTCACGAATTTGAGAGAAGGCCAAGACTGTTTATCCACAGATTTCACAGATGACGCAGATTCAAGACACAGGCATTCGCCGAGGTCTGGATGTCCCACTGCGATCCTCTTGGACTTCAATCTGCGGAATCTGTGAAATCTGTGGATAAGATCTTAGCCAGCCGATCAAATTCGTGAACGGCGCTGGGTGCCATGCTTGCAGCTTTGGGCAAGCATGTTTTCGATCACCTGTTCCGCTTCCCACATGCTTGCCCAAAGCTGCAAGCATGGCACCCGAACTGCGATCTTCAGTCCATGACGTTGTTCCGCCCGAATATCGACCGCATCGCGGGGTACATGCCCGGCGAGCAGCCGCAGGACGCCGGCTGGGTCAAGCTCAACACGAACGAGAACCCGTACCCGCCGTCGCCGATGGTCGTCGAGGCCATCGCCCAGGCGGCCCGCGGGAAGCTGAACCTGTACCCCGATCCGCTCGGGACGGCGTTCCGCAAAGCGGCCGCGGAGGTGTTCGGCGTCGAACCGGACTGGATTCTCCCCGGCAACGGCAGCGATGAGAACCTCACGATCCTGACCCGCGCGTTCGCCGATCCGTCCGACCTCGTCGTCTATCCGTATCCCAGCTACATCCTCTATGAAACGCTCGCCGACCTGCAGGGAACCCGGCACGCACGGCTATTGCTCAATCGGGACTGGTCGTGGAATCTGGACGCCGTCCGGCCGCTGCTGAACGAGGCGAAGCTGGCGTTCGTGCCCAATCCGAATTCGCCGTCGGGCAACCGTTGGGATCGGGCGACGGTGGCAGCGATTGTGCCGGCGAAGGGCGTGCTGGTGCTCGACGAGGCCTATGGCGACTTCGCCGACGTGCCGCATCGGGCCGAGTTGCTGCGGACCGACATCGGCCGCCGGGTCGTCATCACAAAGTCGTTCAGCAAGTCGTACAGCCTGGCGGGCATTCGATTCGGCTTCGCGATCGCCCATCCGGACCTGATCGCCGGGATGCGGAAGGTCAAGGACAGTTACAACTGCGACGCGGTGTCCCTCGCCGCGGCGACGGCGGCGATTCAGGATCAGGGCTGGATGCAGGCCAACGTCGAGCGCATCCGGCAGACGCGGCAGCGGTTGTCGTCCGAACTGGCGTCGCTGGGATTCGCCGTCGTTCCGAGCCAGGCGAACTTCGTGTGGTGTACGCACCCGGTCCGACTTCACAAAGATCTGTACGAATCGCTGAAATCGCAGAAGATTCTGGTGCGGTACATGGTTTTTCCGGATGTCGCGTGGGCCGAGACCGGGCGGCTGGACGGCCTGCGAATCACCGTGGGAACCGATGCGGAAATCGACACGCTGCTGAACGCGCTGCGGGAAATGGTGTAGACTTGGGAAGCTCAGGGATTGCTATCCCTGGGCTTCACTCCCCTCGCCCGCCGCTTCGGTGGGAGAGGGGTCGGGGGTGAGGGTGCCTTTGGCTTTGCTTTCATTCACGAAGCCGGAAACCGAAGGCAGAAGCACCCTCACCCTAACCCTCTCCCAGCGAAGCGCCGGGCGAGGGGACAAGACTGGCCCTCAGCCCTTAGCCATTCCATGCCCCGCACCGCCACGATTGACCGCAAGACCGCCGAGACGCAGATCGCGCTGTCGCTGAACCTCGACGGAACGGGTCAGGCGGACATCGCGACCGGCGTCGGGTTTCTCGATCACATGCTCACGCTGCTCGCCAAGCACGCGCTGTTCGACCTCACGGTCAAAGCCGTCGGCGACCTGCACATCGACGCGCATCACACGACGGAAGACGTCGGCATCTGCCTCGGCCAGGCGCTCAAGCAAGCCGTCGGCGACAAGCGCGGCATCGTCCGTTACGGCAGCCAGACATTGCCGATGGAGGAGACGCTGGTCACGTCGGCCCTCGACCTGAGCGGCCGAGTGAAATTCGTGTACGGCGTGAAGTTCCCGACCGAGAAAATCGGGGCGTTCGACACCGAGCTCGTCGAGGAGTTCTGGCACGCCGTCGCCGCGAATGCCGCGATGAACCTGCATCTGGTGCTGCACTACGGCACCAACAGCCATCACATCGCCGAGGCGACGTTCAAAGCGACCGCCCGGGCGTTGCGGCAGGCGGTGACAATCGACCCCAGGCAAACCGGCGTGCCGTCGTCCAAGGGAACGCTGTGATCCCCCTCGCCCGCCGCTGCGGTGGGAGAGGGGCCGGGGGTGAGGGTGCCTTTGGTCTTTGCCTTCGGTGTTCCAACACTAACCCGAAGCGTCAGCGAGGACGAGCGCTCGTGCGATGATCCAACTCCCTTTCGCGGTAGCGACAGCCCGGGAGGGTGATAGACGGCAGTTGGAAGTCGGTGGCTCCATGTCCTCGCTTACGCATCGGGTTGGTATGAAGCGAGAACCAAAGGCAGAAGCACCCTCACCCTCACCCTAACCCTCTCCCAGCGAAGCGCCGGGCGAGGGGACAAGAGGGATCCGCCTCACGGCGTCGAGAACAGCCACGCCGCTGTGGCGGGCGTCGGATTCGGGTCCGGTGCGATGCTGTTCTGATAGCTGATCGAGCGGACGTTGCGCGCGCGGAACGCCGAGGGGCCGGAGCGCGGTCCTTGCGAGGATGGCGGCGTCACCGCGGAGGACGCTTCCGGCGGCAAAGTCGGCGGGCGGGCGTTGTCGAGCCGGTCTGGTGTCGGCGCGGGGGGCAGCGCGGGCGCCGTCGGGTTTTGCGGCATCACGGGTGCGCCTTCCGGAATGAACATCATTCCGGGCGAGGGCGACGGGCCGACGTTGTAGGCCCATTTCGTCATCCGCATCCGGATGGGCCGCGGCGGGAGGT